>JGI20225J20221_1000115_pt1 | contig 223025 bp, 223 predicted proteins | sample BioMet4_FD_20221 | JGI IMG/M metagenome (IMG submission 20221) | reverse complement strand
TCCGTTCCTCTTCGCTTCTTTCTCGCAGCAGAAGGTTGGGCGCTACCGGCAGATTGTGCTCCGAATTCGTTGTGGCCTTGTATTTCTTGACCGTCTTACTTCTAAGCCCCTTATCCCGCATGATTTCAGCAACCAAGCCACGGCTCACGCGTTCACCGTCCGCATTCAATTCTTCCGCGATTTTTGTGCTGCCGGCAATTCGCTTGTGCTCATAGTACTTCGTTTCAATCTTTTCGCCCAGCTTCCGCCGGCGTTCGGAACGTTTACTTTCTCCGGTTTTATCCCATGCATAGTAGGCACCTCGACCGACGCCTAATACCTTGCACAGCTTCGTCAAACGGTAGTTTATTCGCTCAGCCTTGATAAACAGGTACTTTTCTTCTACTTTACTGTCCTGGCGAAGTAGGCTGCGGCTTTTTTTAATATTTCAACCTCTTCACGGAGCTCTTTGTTCTCCCGCTGAAGACGCTTCATTTCTGTTTCCTCTGGCTTAATGTTCCCACTGCCTACAAACGCTTTGCCGTTTCTAGCCCTGTACGAGTTAAGCCAATTATATATGGTGTTCTCGTGCAAATCCAATTCTATGCTTATTTGCGAGACTTTTTCGCCGCCTTCAATTATTCTCTTGCAGACCTGTCCTTTAAATTCCGGGCTGTACACTTTTCCCATTTCGTCACCATAAACCTTTCATCCTATTTTACTTGATGTTTATGGTGTCCGTCAAACCCGGTATGGGTCATACATCTTTAAAGGTAGTCGTATTATTTTTTTGTAAACCCGTTGAAGGGTATCGTGAATTTACCCAATCTTTATCTCTTATTGTTTTGTAAGGCTGAAAATACCACACGGAATCTGGGGATAATTTGTGTACGTTATCCATGAATTTCTTGGTTTCAGAATCTAATGATACAATAGTAGCAGTACCGACAGGAAGCTGTATTTTCTTACAAGCCAAGAAAGTAATTCCTAAAAACATATGAACATTGCTTAAATTCTCTATTGCATTTGCTACGTTTCGTGCCGAAATATACATAAATCAAATCACCTGCAACTCATTAAGAATATAATTACAAAAATCTTCACTTAAATCTATACCAATAGCAGAATATCCAGTATCTAAAGCAACTCTCATGGTCGTTCCACTGCCAGAAAAGGGGTCCAGAACGACACCTCCTGGGACACAACCAATTTCTAAACAACGATTTACTAACTCATCTGGATATGGTGCAGTATTTATTCCATTTCCAGCTTTAGGGCGAGCCAGTATTGTCCATACATCTTCATCAAAGTCTTTATCAATTAACGGCTTTCTATTAAAATAATATTTACGATCTTTCGCAAACATAAATACATATTCATAACTACGTCGAGGACGATCTCTAACAGCCTCAGGCAAGGTTTTATCTCTATGCCAGATTATAGGTGTTCTTAATACCCACTTTCGTGACATCATTTCAATAGCAATCCTCCAAGGAATTCCGATAATAGATTTTCTGTTAATATCTATTCCCAGGCCGCCACTTTTATCTACCGGACGAAGGCCGAACCTCCTTTTGTTGCTTTTCGAGTCTTTACCGTGAGAAGCACCCTTTCCAGAATAATAAGTATCTCCAAGGTTAAGAAATAAAAGTCCATCTTTACGCAAAACACGGAAGCATTGATCCATAACAGCGCAAAGTGACTGTACATACTCATCCACTGTTTCCTCTAGCCCTATTTGACCATTAACTCCATAGTCTCGCAGACAATAATAAGGGGGCGACGTAACAATACAGTTTACACTTTCAGCATCTATATGCTTTAAAGATTCGACCGCATCACCACAGTATAAGGTCCATTTCTTTTCTTGATTTTTTCCTTCCCAGCAATGTATCCCGTCTGGCAAAATTATATCATTTTCAATCATTGTTTTCCTCAATTTCCCTTATTCACGATATTATTTTTTTCAAAAGCTTCTTCATACTCTTCAAATTTCTCGAATGTCATCATTACAAATTTGGGCTTGTTATTTTTCATGATCGTAATGATCCCTTTATCCTCAGTCATTCGCGCGGCTTCAGAAAAGTTTTGATTGACCCTTGAGATAGGAAAAGTAGTATCAATGTCTATTTTCATATGTTCAACTCCTTTTAGCACAGGGTACAAAATACAGTGTATATTATACCCTGTTTTTTAGCTAAAAGTCAAGCTTGATAGCATACTTCATCATTTTAGTAACTGAGCCTTCATTTCTGACGGGGTGCAAGTTTCCATGCTAACATCAGAAGAGTTTGTAGTAATGTGAACAAAAGGCATCCCTCACAGAAGAACTGGTAGTAACCCTCGATATTAAATTAGCCTCCGTATCAAAAGTGATTTCTGTCCATCCTACTTTAGTGGTCTCACGCAATAAGTGTTATAGCATCACTGTCATAGTCGAGGAATGAGTTGAAAAAGCCCTCCTTCCCGTGAAAATGGGAAGGAGGGCCGCTCTATGTTATTCACTTTTGGATTTCGCCAACGAAGTTGTAGACGATTTTCACCTTCTGGACTTTCTCGCCATCCACCACTTGGACCTCGCCGATCACAATCCGATCAATCAGACGATTGAGAAGTGCTTCGTCCAGTTCCGTGATAGAGGCGCATTGCCGGATTTCCGAGATAAATTTCCGCACGTCGCTATCTTTGCTGGTGGAACGGCTTAGCGTATCCATGATCTCTTGCGCTCGTACCTTGTCCTGGGCTTGCTCCTGTTCAAGAGCTTCGGTTATCTGGAGAAAACGCTTCTCAGTGAGAATGCCTTTGGCCTTGTCTGCATAGAGGCTCATACACAGGTGGTTTGGAGGGCGTAGCCCTCCATCGCGTCCGCAGGACGCAATAAGCACGACACCTACAAGGGTGTATAAGTGCGCCATTAGTATCCTAATGGATTCCCCATTACCTCGCGTTTCGTTCGCTTACCAACTTCTTCTGTACCTCCGGCAACTGTGAAATGTCCAAAAGAAACACCTTTACTTTCTCGTTTGACAGAGGAATGACAGAAGGAAAGACGCTTTCCAGAATGGCTCCGCGCTCAATAAGCCGGTGCGTCCGCTCTTTACGCTCCGCATCGGATTTCTTGTTCAGAAGTATCTTCTGGCGGTTTTCGAGTTGTCGAATTTGTTCCCGAACCGCTTGTACTTCATCTTTGGATTTTTTCATAGGTAGCCTCCGATCATTCGATCCATTTTTTCTTCTCAAAATAGCGCCTGAGATTTTTTACACCTTTCTTTACGGAATCGCAGACACCGCCGCTGTTCACACCCTCGGCGTGGGCAATCTCTGCCTTTTTCATGCCAAGTATGTAGTGCGCATATACGCGACGCGCCTGAATAGGCGGCAGATGGTCAAGTGCCTCCCGAAGCTGATCCAGAGATACTTTGTGGAGAAAAATTTCCTCCGGCGACGCCGCCGTGTGGATAGCGTCGTTTTCGATACCGTCCCCACGATCCAGTGAATAGTAGGCTTTGTGCCGGTACGTTCGTAGCCGGTAATTGTTCTCCTGACGATCTGCCAGAAGGAAAACCTCAGCAACCTCATCCGTTACTTCAACGAAATAATCCTCTTTTAGAAACGGGTAGTGCTTGCGCAAATTGATGATCGGCATAGGCGAAACCTCCAGACGGCAAGAGGGACAGAGCAGCGTAACACTGCCTGTCCCTCTTGCTCATGTGATAGGGCAAAATGCTCTTCACTTGGTTAGCCTGAAATTTCCGTTTCGTGGGGGCCGTTTTCAAAAAAATTTCTGCATTTTTTACGGACTGCCGCAATGGAATCCCGCACGGCATATTTGGAGCAGCCGCATAGCTTTCCAATCTCTGCGTAGCTCAGTCCGTCCAGAGCAAAGAGAAGAAACCGCTGCTGCTGAACCTCCGTGCAGCTTTCCAGCGCCGCCATAATCTCTTGCAATGTTTCCTTGCGGCACAGCCATTGTTCCGGCGTTTCGGAGTAGCCGCGGCCCTCCCGTGCGATTATGTATTCGTCAAACTCCCGTCTGTCCCAATGGCGGCGCTTCTCATGAGCAAGGTTCTCATTTTTGTGGTCGGCACGGTCAAGGTATTCGTAAACCTCAATCGTAACTTCAACGGACACAGCTTGACCGCCAAATTTAATAAATACCTCCATGATGTTCTATCCTTTCTGAAAGATTTGAAATTTCAGAAAGGATAGGGAGGCGAGCGACAGTGAGGAAAAATGGGCGCAAAAAAACTCACTCGGATATAATCCAAATGAGCTTTCTGAGAAAGAGGAACTATATACGCCTCTTTTTTATGATCTATTAGTTCCTGTTTATGGCCGCAGTTGTCCTTAGGCCAGCACAGGCTTTTTTTGATAGCTTACCGCTTGAAAAGGTACGAAGCAGATAGCTGTCCGCTTTTTCACGCCCGGCCGCTGATAAATAGCGGCCGTCTGAAGCTCAAAGCATATTGGACGAGCATAGAAAAACCCTCCAAACCCGCAAGTCTGGAGGGAAGAAAAACCGTTTATTTAAGCATGGGAACAGACCCGCCAAACTTGAGTTTTTTTTGTTGGGCGGGTAGCGCTTTATTGATATGCCGAGTCTCTTTTCTTAGATCGAATGCCGGAGTTATCTGTTTTCGTCTCCTAGTTCTTTATCCTCATTTTTTTCGAATAACATATTTTGTTCTGTTTCTGAGCTGTCACAAGCCGTTATTTTTTGCCTCTTTTTTATAAAAACAATGAAGCATATTATGCTTGCTATCATAGCTATAAAATGGCTAATTAGTACAGCAAGCCATATACCGTCTATCCCTAATTGCGTTTTTGATAATAAGTAAGCCATTGGCATACGCACTATTATGAAATACACAATCATAATGAGCATAGCTCCTAAAGGCTTTCCAAGCCCATTTATCATGCCAATATAGCAATTTGTGATAACGTGAAATAGATAACCTGCCGATATGATTAAGAAATAAGTAAATACAATGGTGCCTATGTCCTGACTATTTACAAATAAGCCTGATATGCTTTTGGCAAATAGCGTTATAAGAGCAGTCAGTATAAGAACAGATCCAAGACCATATATAAAGCCCCAATGGAGGAATTCTTTTGATTTTTCATCTTTTTTGGCTCCGTAGCATTGCCCTGCCGCCGCTGTTATAGCCATATTTAATGCCATAGCCGGATAAAGCAAAATTGGTTCCAATTTACCTGCTATTCCAAAGGCTGCTATGGAGGTGATACCAAACGCACTTACAAGAGCGGTTATAAAAGATGTGCTGATCGCTGGAATGCTTTGCTGTATTGCCGATGGTACTGATTTAGCAATAATTTTCTTGGCAAATGTAAGATTGAACTTTTTAATATCAAAACTCAATAAATGATTTTTCAATATATAGGCAATCATTATGATTACAGATATTCCCTGCGAAATAAGAGTAGCAAAAGCAGAGCCTCTAATACCCATAGCTGGAATTACCCAGAACCCATTAATAAAAAGAGGGTCTAAAATTATGTTTATGATGGTGGATACGAGCAGAAACAACATCTGTGTCAGCGTATTTCCCATGCTTCTTAATACTGCCGATAAATACAAATAAATATAAACGAAGAAAAATCCAACTAAGTATATCTTCAGATAATCTTTTGCCATTGAAAATATTTCACTTGGCGTATTCAGCAGAGAAAGAATCTTGTTTGCTCCCAGCTCGCACAAAAATATAAGAATAATGCTGATAAAGACTGATAGGACTAAGGAAGTAACATGTGTTTTTTGAGCCTTTTCTTTTTCATTTTCGCCTAAATATTTTGAGATAAGGATGGTCGTTCCATTGGTCGCACCCATTGCAAACGAATTAAGAAGAATAATAAGGGGATAAGATACGGTGAGGGCCGCAACTGCGTTCTCGCCAAGCAAATTTCCTACCCAGATTGTATCGACAATATTAAATGATATATTCAGAAGGAATGCAATGAAGATTGGTATCGCCATCCCTCTGAGCAATTTTGCCGGATTCCCCTCCGTTAAGGCTTTTTCCGTTGGATTTTTCATGTTTACCTTCGATTCCTTGTTTACGCTAAAACAAGAATGTAATTATATATTCTTATTATATGTTGCCGGTTGCCACTTTGCAATACAAAAATATAAAATAATATTCTTATTTGTTGACAAGAGCCAAGAGTTGATATTAAAATAAATATGTCGAGGTGAACACAATGGAAAAAAATGTACGCATTCCACAGCAAAAACGTTCAATAGAAAAGAAGAAAAATGTAATTGAGGCCGCACAGAAGCTTTTTAATGAGAAGGGCTACTCACAAACAAATACGTCAGATATCGCCAAAGAGGCGGGCCTGTCTGTTTGTAGCGTCTATTCATATTTCAAAGATAAAAAAGACATATTTATCTCTTGCCTTCAAGAAAACAGTGAGAAAATCAAGGCCTCTATCAGTGAAAAAATTGCCGAAATTTCAAAGGATAAAGATGTTATAGAGATCATTAAAGACGTTTACTATGTGTTTATAGAAGCTCATAATTTTTCTAAAATATACCATAATGATGCGATGTCCCTAAAATATGTGGACGACGATGTAAGAAGTTATTTTCAAAATGAGAGGCTTTTTTTTGCAGAAGCAACAATTAAACAGCTAAAAGAAGTCGGAATAACCTTAAAACATGAAAAGGAACAGACGTTTTTAATATACTCACTATTTGAAAATTTAGAGGACGAGTTAATCTATAGTCCCGATGCTAACATAGATAAAGACATTGTTGTAAATGAATGCGCTCAAATGATCGTCTCGATTTTAGATGCTGGATAATCTATATGGTTGACGAGCGTTAAACGCCTTTAAAGGGTTTATATAAATATTGGCAGATAGATTACGGGGGCACCTTTTCAAGTGTCCCCGTTGTTTATTACTCATAAATTAATTCCGACAAAATGATTTCTTCAGCCTGCGCTTTCATTGTGTTCATCAGGCCAACCCATTTCATGGGGTCGCTGGCTTTTAGCTGCTCTGTTACGCCCGCTGATTTCATCAGTTCAGGCATTATTATGTCCAGCTTGCGGTTTGCTGTTTCGTCGGTTTCAAGTAAATGCAGGTATAGTTTTTCGCTCATAATCAGGCTACTGTAAAGGGCGGGACGGTGCTCTTTCAAATACCGCTTCCTCATACGCCCATACTTGCCGATGGGTTTATCCGGATGATTTGTAAGGGCCAGATCAGGGATGTAATAATCTCCATTGCGGGAATAGGTCAATTCTGCCATTGTGGTCACTCCTTTTCTTGCTGGTAGGATATTTCCTGTAGCACCTCCGAGAAAAGTCCAGTTCATCGTGTCCCTGTTCGCGAAATTTTCAGGCAACTGAACTCTTCACGAACAAGTATGGCATATCTTTCCCCAATTTCTGATAATTGAGGCTATGTGAAACCTCACGTCCACGGCTCTCTCCGGTATTGAACGTGTCTATTGTCTCTTTCCCGAGGGATTCGGCCAGCTCCTTTAAGGTGGTGCGCTCTTTGCCGCCGAGGAAAATGGCGCTGTCGCAGTTGCCGATGATCGTATCGCAATTATCCTTATATAAAGCTTTGAGCTGGCTCTGTGCCTGTAAGACAAGGCAGGCCGATATTTCACGGCTGCGGATGGTGGCAATCAGTTTTTCGAGCTTTGGTATCTGCCCGATGTTCGCGAACTCGTCTAACAGGCACCTTGCATGAACGGGCAAATGCCCACCGTACACATCATCAGCCTTTTCGCACAGCAGATTAAAAAGCTGCGAATATGCCATTGAGACCAAGAAATTGAATGTATCGTCCGTATCGGAAATAATGATGAAAAGAGCGGTTTTCCTATCACCCAAAGTATCGAGTTCCAATTCGTCATAGGCCGTCAGCTCCCGCAGCTCCTGAATATCGAATGGGGCTAACCTCGCGCCGCAAGAAATAAGTATGGATTTTGCTGTCTTGCCCGCTGCCAGCTTGTATTTTTTATACTGCCGAACCGCGAAGTGGTTCGGTTTTTCTTTTTCAAGAGCTTCAAACAGAAGATCCACGGGATTCTGAAATTCTTCATCGTCCTCGCGGACTTCGGAAGCGTTGATAAACTCTATCAGAGTGGCAAAGTTTTGTTCCTCCACCGGGGCCTCATAGTGGATGTAGCCGATAATCGCCGTATATAAGAGTGTTTCAGCTTTTACCCAAAAATCGTCTCCCTCTTTGCCCTCACCTCGGGTGTTAGTGATGAGTGTTGTGACCAGCTTCAAAATATCCTTCTCCGAATGGATGTAAGCAAAGGGGTTATAATGCATCGACTTTTTGAAATTTATAGTGTTGAGAATTTTTATGCGGTAGCCCCTGCGCAGTAACAGCTTCCCGCATTCGATAATGATGCTTCCTTTCGGGTCAGTGACCACAAAGCTCGTTGGGTAATCCTTGGAGTCGCACTGCATCAGGTTTGGCTTGATAAAAAACCTTGTTTTGCCGGAACCCGAGCCGCCGACGATGAGCACATTTTTGTTCCGGGAAGTTTTGGGGTCCTTGGGGCGGCTGTTCATGGTGAGCCGTTCCGTCTGTGTGAGAATAACGTTGTTTTCAAAAACGGGGTCGATGTAGGGCTTGATGTCCTCGGCCTTGCCCCAGCGGGCGGAACCGTATTCCACGTTTTTGCGGAACTTCTTGGCGTTGCGGCCTTTGGCGTAAACCACCAGCCTGAGAACGGCGGCAAAAAGTATTCCAATACAGAGATCGGCCATATAAAAACTGGGCAGCGGAGAGGCAAAGGCAGCGGTAAGGCCGTCCATCAGATGAAGAAACTTTTTTGAAGCGACCACGCCTACGGCCAGTCGCCACGCCTGACCGAACTTTGTAGCAAACAGCGCGACGAACAGGTAAGGAAGATTCATCAAAAGCAGCTTTTTCGTTTTTGCGTTCATCGTGTCCGCTCCTGTTCCTTATGCCTCACTCGGTCAATGGTATTTGCTTTGACCCTTTCTTTAAAATCATGCAGCCGCGCGAGAACCGAGGGCTTTTTCGCTCTGTCCATTGTTTTTGCTGTAAATTCGGTAAAAGCGGAAGTGAGCGCGTCCGCGTCCCTCGCTTTGAAAAATACGAGATATTTGGGCGGTGACACGCTGTGGTCTTTTTTTACGGCGTAGTCCACGCCGTACTTTCGTGCTACACGGTCAAAGGACTTAATATTGCTGTCGGTTATCTCAATATTAGAAACACCCGCATCCTGCCCGATAAGCTGTTTCACTGTCTGCTTACCATGTGGAATCACGGGACCAACACGGTCCTTCGTGATTCTCTTTTCTTTACGATGAGCCAGATATTTGTCAATCGCCTCTTTTAAAACCCGGGCTGTAAGCTTTGTGCTGCTGATCATAAGCGTCACGGAACGGTTTTCAATGTCTTCCTGCAAGACAAGCACCTCCGATCATATGAAAATCACTTTTTGGGTATGGGAAAGGCGGCGGGCAAAAATGTCCGCCGCCCACTTGCCTAATTAGTCTTTGAAAGTTACCGTTGAATCAAGAATTCCCGGTGAAATCATCCTCATACATGCTGCCGTCAATGGTGAGCGTGACTGCCTTTGTGCTTGTCAGGTAAACGCTTGAGCCGGTAAGTGTTGTAGCTTGCGGGTCAAGCGCCTTAACGGTGAATGTAATCGTATAATTCTTGGGATTCGATGCCGTACCAGGGGCATTGATAGGTATATAGATTTTTCTCGCTCCTGTCGGACTGGACGGATTCACCGGGAACTGCCATGTTCCACCGACGCTTTCAAGCAAAACGGTCTGAGGGGATGTGAAGTTATAGCTGGCGGTGACCGTCGTATCGCTAACGCATGAAGAAGTGACGGGTAAACTTACGGTTACGCCATACCCGGATTTAGTCATATTCCCGGGTTTCAGCGTGCCGGAGCCGCCGTCGCCAAGATTGGCATCTCCTGCACTCAATGACGCGGCGGACACAAATACTGCAACAATCGTATGATTAGAGGTAACATTGCTGAAAGTATATGTACTTACCGCGCCAACTGAAATTCCATCCACATTTACCGCGCTAATTTTGTAACCGTTATTGGGAGTGATTGTAAAAGTCGCACTTGCGTTGCTTGATACTGTACCCGGACTGATTGTCCCTCCGTTACCGGCTGCAGTAGAAATCACATAGCTCGTAACTCCTGAATAACCTGTGCCTGTACCGCTGTAACCACCCGAGTTGCCTGGTTTGTTGTCGCTTGGATAATAATAGTTACCATCAGCTCCTGCTGAATATCCGTCTGCATTCCTCAAAGCTTCCGCCGCAGCGTGCGCCGCTGCACCTATAGCAGCCGCATTCGGATCTCCCGCTGCTGCCGCCACCTGGGATGCATTCCATAATTGCATAAGGGACGCAATAGTCGTTGCATCCGCATTGGATATACCGGAGATGGACTGTTGATCCCCGGCAGTGTGCGATACGCTGCTAGCTTCACCGTTATACTGAGTTTGGGTTGTCGCACTTGAATTTCGTGAACTGGTATCATAACTGCCAGTATACGAAGTAGCACCACTACCGTCTCCTGATGCCTGATATCCGGCAGATTCACGGACTGCTTGAGCCGCATCGTGAGCCGCTGCCATACCTGCCGTATCTCCTGATGCCGCCGCAGCGTTAAAAGCATCCGTTGCCTGCTGTATCGCCGCTTGCTGTGCACTTGAAAGTGTAGATGAGTCTGTTGGAGACAGATAAGCCATCGCTGAGAGAGGGAGTGAGAGCAGTAATGCAAAGACAAAAATAATGCTGAGAATCTTTTTCATGACTTTTACCTCCTGCCATTACTAAGGTTATATACGTTTTGGATAGCAACTGTGTGGTTGCCGCCAAGCCAACTTACTTTTGCTTCGATATCAATCGAGTATTTTACCTGCCCTGGTACGAGACTGATTTTCAGTGAATTCAGCACATCCTTTGCAGCGGCAGAGTTCTGATCCGTAACGGTCAGGTTCAAGATGCCTTTGAATGAATAGTTGCCGCCGCTGAAGTAATCGTCCTGATACATGCAGCTCGTGTCGGATACGAAATTTGCCGTAATACCAGTGTCGGAAAATTCCTTATTTACTAGGGCAACAGCTTCATCCAAGTAAAACCGGGCTTGTTTGTCATCACTGAGATTCCACGTTTTAGCTGTTAGTTTTCCGGTTATCGCAATATTCGCTGAGACTTTATACCTCAGTAGGAACTCCCTTGCGTTGTCGTAACCGGAGACCGAGTCAAGGAAGGAACCGCTGATTGCGGGATCACCATATAGACTTTGTGTAACGTCCGGATTAACTTTCAGATTGCCGTTGCTGTCTTGAATATAGCGTTCACCCATGAAATGGACATAACCGTAATTGCGGAGCCGTGTGATATCGTCTTTTGTGAGCGCCTCTTTGCAAATCTCGACGGTATTGTAGTAACTTGCCCAGCCCACGTATGCGCCCAGGGCTTCCGCGACGAATCGGATAGGAATGCAGGTGCGATCGCCGCTGATCACAGCCTGCGTATCCATTGTGACCGTCGATGAGCTGCCGTCTTTTGAGACTGTTATCGTATTGCTGCCTATCGGGACTTTCACAGTTGTGCCGTCAAGCGCTATGACGGCGGCCTGCGCATTCTGATCCCAACTTACTTCTGCGCCAAGTGCCTCAGTCACGAATCGGACCGGAATCATGGTGCGGTTATTAACGTCAACATAAGGCTGGGTGTCAGGGAAACTGACGATCAGATCGTTGACACGCACCAAAGGGGCTGGGGCTGTATTTGTTGTTGCATTGGCTGCTGCCGCTGAAGCACTGGGAATACAGGCGGTACATAAAATCAGCGCGACGGCTAACAGTATTGAAATTCTTTTTTTCATGATCTGCCTCCTAGTTAAACGAATTTTTTCCTATCACAAGTGCGATACTCTGAAAAACAATATATGAAGGTGCTATGTAGGAGCACAGGGGGATATGGCGGTTTACCGGCAGTCGGCGGATAAGCCCATAAGCCACAGCGCCGATACCGGCCAGGAAAATGACTGCCGCCAGTTCTGGTAAACCACTTGCAAAGCCAAGACTGCAAAGCAGCTTGAAGTCTCCGCCGGAAACTTCGTTCTTTGTAAACTTCGACGCTGTATGTAGGAACACAGCCGGAGCGATTAATCCAAGTATACTCCATAATGTGGAAAAGCCAAATGTACCGGTCAGGAGCAGTATAGCGGGAACAAGGTTCGGTATTTCATGACGTTTGAAATCAACAACGCCGCCGTAAATCAGCACGGCGGCGTTTATCAGTATGGGTATGTATTTCATACGCGTCACTCCGTCCGGTAATTCGTTGACTTTACCGTAAAGTCAAAACTTACATCATCGAAGCCATATTCCTTAAAGAGCGTAGAAAATGTGACCGTCCCCGTAACGGTTAGTGCCGGGGGTGTTCCTGTGCCGGTGATGTTTTTAATCTTAATGGTGTATTTGTCCGGCATATTGGAGGCAAGGTAGCTCCTGAAGTCAGCCGTCGCCGCCGTTACGTCCAGATACAGGATGTTGTCGGCACGGTAGGCATCTGACATGTTCTTCTCTACGGCGCTGTTGCAGCATCGCAAAAGGATGGTTTCCGCGTCGTAGTAGTTCTCATAGGCCGTGCCCATCTCCATTATCAGGAACGATATAAGCAGAAGAACGAACACAAGGCCTATGAAAATGATGGATATGCCGCCGGTCCTGTCTCTTAATAGCTTTTTCACGATTTCCAATACACCTCCGACATACCGGCCACCTTCACCCGGATCGGTAAATTCATCGAGACAGGGTTTTTGCCCAGTTCCAAGAGCGTAATCTTGTAGCTACTGGTAAGGATAACATTGAATGTTTGCCGGAGCTGAATCTTGTTGCCGCTGAAATACACAGCATCAACCTGAACACCGATGTCCTCCATATCAGAGTTTTTCATTTTATCAACGATGTTTTTGGTTTCTGCCTCGTCATATACGCCTGTTATTTCGATGCTGCGTACTACGCGGCGGCATAAGTAACTCGCGTTGTAATACTGCATGATGTAGACCATGGCCGACACCAGCACCGCGAAAATCAGAACGAGCATGGCAGTTGTCATGAGAAAAGAAACCGCTTCGTCGCCCCGTTTCTGTCGCAGCAGGTATCGAACCTTATTCACAACCGCCATGCTGCCGTCCTCCTTTACCAGTTGCCGTTCAATTTGTCAGACATTTTGCTGAACATGCTGGAAAAGAATCCGGGGAAAAACTGATTTACTGCCACGATAAGCAATCCGACGATGACCACGCCCACAATGATGCCGCCGATGGTGGAGGTCGCAATTTCGCCCTTATTATTGGTGAGGGCAGCAGCCGCCTTGACCTCGGCGTTTTTGACTTTCTTTCGAATGGACTGGATGAGTTTTTTCATAGTCTTTTTCTCCTTATACAATAGAATTTAGATTATTGATAACGTACACGACGAGGACATACAAAATCATGGCGATACAGACACCGATGGCCGGGTAATACGTCCTGCGCATTTTTCCCGGCCTGAGTGAAAGCTCTTTTCGGATGTTTTCTTTGGCCTGACGCGCCATATCGTCGGCCATATAGCTGAGAGTTGCCGTTTGGTCTATGCCAAGACTCATATCCCGCAGCGCGGCACACAGGCGGAACGCTTCGGGTGAGCCAAGCCGGTTCTCGAAATGGATAAGGGCGGTCTGGACATTGCCGGATTTCATCTCGATCAGCAGGATATCCAGTTCCCCGCCAAGCTCCGGCCCCGCGACCTTCCGATAAGCGCTGATCACGTTATACAGATCACGGTCGCTTTGCAGGCTGCGGCAGATTGTCCGGACAAATCGGGGCATTTCCTGTGAGATAACGAGATCCTTTTTCCGGATTCTTACGTCGAGCGCGTCACGCTGTTTCATTAGAGCAAAAATCATTCCAAGAGTGGCGATGAACGCGCCAAAGAGAAATTTCAGGCAGCAGCACAGCGCCGCCAAAGCGATGCCCACAGCAACGATGAGGTATTTTCTGGCCGTGTATTCCTGCGGTGTTATCGTAAGCCCGGCCTTAACCAACGCTTTACGAAGCCGCGCCGCCTTGGCTTCATCCATCAGTACCGCATGGGCAGTGAGGGCCGTCAGTTTTTTCAGCGGAGGCAAGGACCAAACGTCACGCCGCCTATCCTGCCAGCCGGATATTTTTGAGAGTGTACGATGTCCGGCACGGGAATGTCCTTTTGATGCCGAGCAAACTGCTTTCAGAGCAAAGAACACAAGCAGGGCAATGAGAAACAGGGTTAATGTGATTGCCATATCTCAGCCCCCTCACATCAGCAGCGGTTTGTTGAGTTGGACCGCCTTAATCAGCGAGTACACCACCGCAGCCAGCAGAAGCATAAGCAGTGCCTGTCCCGGCAGTGTTGTGACAAGGATTAGATAGGCATCTTTCATCAGGACGCGGAAGATAATCGGCGCGGCAAAGATCAGTGCCAGAACAGTAAAATACTCGTGCCAGATGGAGTACATGGCGGTATCTGATTCCAGTTGCACCTGATGCACGTCGTTCATTGTGTCAACAACCGACATGGTGACGGTTTTATGGCTTCTGTCGTCCTGGGCCATTACTAATGCGTCGATCCACTGCGAGAAATATGGATTATCTACCTGAAGTTCCATTCGCCGCAGGCCGGTCTTGATATTGCCGTCGATCAGGTTAATGTAGGTAAGAAAGTCCCGGAACGGAATCGGGTACTCCAGCAGGTCAATGTTGTCTTGCACGGACTGTACAAAATCCTCCGTTACGATATATGAATTGGACAGGAGCATCATGGAAGAGTGCAGCCTTTCCACGCGCTGGCTTTTGGTCTGTGTCAGCTTGAAATTCATGTAAAGCTGGGGGCTGAGCGCACCCATGATACCGATTACCACGGCAAAAAATGTATTATAGAAGAATAGTTTTCCGATGATCACTCCACAGATCGCACCCATGCCGGTCAGCAGCCAGTAAACCGCTTTTGGCATCCTTATTTGCTCGATGAGCCGCCGCTGCTTTTGTTTCAAGCGAGCCAGCTTTGCAAAAGGCGTTTGCTTTCGTAGCTTAATGGCCTGAGTCTTATCCCCGCGCCCTCGCTTAACGGATATTCCTTTATTCAAGATGCCGAAAAGGAAAATCGCCGTACTTATAAGCATAAATACAGCGAGATAGATCAGCTTGATGGTTGTCATTTCTTCATCACCTCCGGACCGGCATCCGGGAACAGGCGTTTAAGCGCCGCTTCCGGCACACCGTTGTCACGCAGGCGTGTAAAAAGCTTGGGTGACAGGTTCCCAACTCTTTGATGAGAACCGTGAACCTTCACAATGTGTCCGTGCCCGTCGCGTTCCGTCCCGCTGATAACGAAACGATACAGCATCTGGCCCTGGAGTTTACCTTTTTCGGCGCCTGTTGCCTCGAAAACCTCCATATATTTTCGGGAGTTGTCCTTGAGCTGCTTTTTGAACACCATGATTGGCCAGGCACCGACGCACATTTCAAGAAGCAGTTCATCCGAAAGACCGGTCTGAGCCGTGTGGCACATGGATACCAGCCGACGATATGCGTCCTGCGCACCGTTTGCATGGAACGCGGTGAGAATGGTGTGACCGGTCTGCCCGGCGTTTGCCGCTTCCCACGCAGCGGCGTCCCGGACCTCGGCAGGAACGATCAGGGACGGGTGGAAACGCAGAGAACTGACAATCAGATCCAGCATAGAAATGGGATTGGGCGGGTCCTTTGTCACCGTATAGAGCACACGCGCCGGACGGTCGTTTTCCTTATCAAAGTCGATTAGGTTCAGCTCGCGGCTGTCTTCGATGATAAACACCCGGTTGTTGTAATCCTCATTTCTTCGGATGTACTCGTTCAAGAGGTATGCCTGATCGGTTGTTTTTCCGGAGCCGGTACCGCCCGCCAGTCCAATGGAGATACCGTTGCAAAGGCAGAGAGTGAGAAAATCCAGCATGTCCGCAGATGCTGAGCCGGAATCCAAAAGCTCTTGACGCGTGATCTCACTTCTGTTCTGCTTTCGGATGGAGGCGATCACACCGCGATCCTGCGGCACAACGGGCGGGATCATTGCTGATATTCGTGTTCCATCCCCAATGTAACTGTCCACACGCGGCGTTTGTGCGTCCAATATCATCCCGCCCATACGGACCATGCGCTTGATGATATCCAGCGCCGCCGTTGGTGTCGGGAAAGCCTCTTTGTCATAGAGGTATTTGATATGATCGGGGTAATCAATCTCAATTACGTTATACCCGTTGACGTTGATTTCCTCCACGCTTGGGTCATAGAGGTAATCTGTAAGGACACCCAACCCGGCCATATCCTGATAGATCCGTTCGACCAGCTTGTCCTGCTCAAACTCTTTACCCGCGAGGACATCCACGCAGTATTTGAGGATCAGCGTTTTCAGGGCTTTTGCGGCGTCTGCGCTGCCGAGGGCAGAGGTAAGCTCTTTTGAATGCTTTTCCGCGATCACGGCGCGCACATTTTCAAGGAGTTCCTGATAATTGAAACCACCATTTTCCTGCGCTTGCTCCGATTTGTCCTCCGTTGCTTGCAGGATGGAAAGGTATTCATAGCGAGAGCGCTTGAATGGTATTCAAACGGTCAGCAAAGGCGTCGCCTGAAGTATTGCTCTTCCTCCAACCACAGGTTGAAAATCATAACAGCAGAGTTATGTGATCTCCTAGCCATTTAATTTTCATCTTTTAGCTTAAAGCATAAAAAATGGGCGCTCATTCGTGAACGCCTATTTTTATGTACCTCATTAAATTTGAACCTTTAAGGATTTCTTGTACTCGTCATAGTAGTCGCTTAAAACATAGTCAATAACCCATTTCTTTGGAATCAAAAATGTGTGCCGGATATAATAGTGCTGGACGCGGTCTTGACGCATGAGCTTACGCGCGGTGCTATCCGCGATACCGCCAAGCATCTCGCGGAATTGTGTCAAGGTCACTACATCCGGATAAGATGCAAATAGCCGTTCGTAGTGCTTCCTTTTTTCTGTCATTTTACCAGCTCCCAAAAAGTATTGTCAACGGGCGGGTAACTGGCTTTACAATAGTTCTTTTTGGCTTTTGCATCTTGGAGGGATGCAGGAGGGATATTAGGGATACATCCCTCCTGCATCCCTCCAAATTACGATTTTGCTTACAAAAGATCAAAATCCAAGAAACCTTGATCCATCTGGATTTTTAATGAATTAGGTTCGAATACCTTGATTTCACAGGCTTTTTTGAAGGGCGTAGGTTCCATCAGCTTCGCTCCAATTCCTGTAGTTTCTGATGCTTTTCCAAAACTCAAAATCCCGTGGTGGCAACACCGTGCGGGTTCGACCCCCGCCACCGGCACCAAACCAATATAATCCGAACCTTTTTCCGATAGGAGATGGGTTCGGATTTATTGTTCTCTTTGACAGAATTATATGCCGAACGCTATGACTGGCTGATACAGCAATTCAAGGATTGGGCGTTTACCTTCTGCTCCAGCTTTCTTTACTATGAGAAATACGACAAGATTGATGAGACCGCCCGCGAGCTTTACCGGCAAGGCATGGCGGCCTTTGACGGCATCGCGCCGACGTATCATATCTCGCTGCTGGACAAGCCGACCATCGTATGGGATTTTCATTCACTGCTGCTTGGCATCCAGATGATGTTCAGCTTCATGCTGACAGACGAGACAAAGCCGCTGCGTGTCTGCAAGCACTGCGGCAGGGCGTTCATGGCAAGCCGCCCCAGCGCCGTCTTTTGCAGTCCGCAGTGTAAGATTCGGTACAACGTATACAAGAATCGGGAAAAGGATAAATAAAAGACTCTATGTTTACTTTCGTGCTAATACCGATTATAAATTAGTGTGAAAGGAGCAAAAAGCATGAGCCAATACGAACAACTTGATACGATAGCACGGCAAAAGGGCGGCGTTCTGAGAACCGCCGACGTTTTAGCCGAAGGTATTTCTAAAACCGTGCTTGCAAAATATATTGAGCTTCGCGGATTTGAACGCGCGGCACATGGAATCTATCTTGCGCCCGACGCATGAACGGATACGATGTATCTGCTTCAGCTCCGCTTCGCACAGGCTGTGTTTTCCCATGATACGGCGCTATTTCTGCATGATATAAAGACCGGATATAATCCGTCTAGGTTGACGGCTGAGGGCGTGAAAGTCTACACCGTAAAAAAGGAACTTTACAGTTTGGGTGTTGTCCAGCTTGCAACGCCGTTCGGTCACACCGTTACGGTATATGATCCGGAGCGGACTGTCTGCGACATTGTACGGAGCCGGAAAAGCATTGAAGCACAAACTTTTCAGGACGCCTTGAAACAATACGTCCGCAGGCGGGATAAAAACCTGCACAGGCTTACGGAGTATGCCAAAGCGTTCCGGGTGGTTAAACCAATATCTGGAGGTCAGAAACTTGGCCAAATGAAGGGGCTGTAGCAATTTTTCGTTTTGCTACAGCCCCCTTTTGCCGTTTGTTCCGGCTGCGCTGAAACAGCTTTACTTTTTTTATAAGCGTAGTAAAATAAAAGAAATAACAGAAACGATCGGACAATACAATCAGAACAGAATGGCTGTGAAGGTTAAAGATGAATTTTCGCAAAGTTAACTAAATCTACAGTAGAGACTGGAAACGCATTATTAAAAATCCGATCGCGCTGATAGTTTTGGCCGGTATATGCGTTCTGCCGTCCCTCTACGCATGGGTCAATATCAAAACGTGCTGGGATGTCTATGGAAATACAAAGGATATCCCTGTTGCCGTGGCAAATAACTATGAGGACGTATATTTTTTAAATGGGAAAAAATCAATCGGGGACCAGATAGTTGAACAACTGAAGACAAATGACAAAATCAAGTGGGTATTTACGACATCGGAGGATGCAAATCTGGGGCTTCTTGACAGCACCTATTACGCGATGATCGAGATACCCTCTGATTTTTCATCGAAGCTTTTGATGCTTATGACCGACAATCCTCAGGAACCGCAAATAATATATAAGGTTGACACCAAAGCCAACCCGGTCACGGGCAAAATAACCTCGACCGCCAGCAATACGCTCATACAGCAGGTAACGAGCGAATTTGTCGAAACCGTTAATCAGACGGTGTTCGGTTACATAAACAAAAAGGGCGAACGGACAGCGACAAATAGATCCTTCTTAAAATGAAGGATCCCATTATTCTGTTCAACCGTAACATGGATATGATAAACGACACGCTTCAGAGTATTCTTTGTGGCCCTTTACTTATTGATAGATTATTTCCGCGAGGCGATAGCGGGCCCGGTACAGTGCGTGGTCGTCTGCAATGTAGACGCGATGCTGGTTTTCATTTATGTGTTCCTGCTTCTGGCGGTTCTGAAGAAAGGGCTCCACAGTATGAACGAAACTTTTGAGCGCATTTATAAAACAGGCGCGCATATGTTATGTGACTGTATCCAGCATTTACACTCTTTGCACCTTGCCTGACAAACCGCCGGGAAAGGAGTAATATTGTAAGCAGATTGCCGACGGGGGGGGATCTAAATGACAGATGAACCGCAGAACGACAGAATGAATATTACCGAAAACATATTGCAGACGGTGATCGACAGCATAGATGTCACGATTGCCCTTTGCGACGCGGACAAGACCGTGCTGATGGTGAATGAGGCGGGGCGCATTCAGCTCAAAGAGCTGGGCGGAATGGAACCGGAAGAATTGCTGGGGCATCAGATAGACAAAGTCCTCGGCCCGCTGATTTATGACGGGACATCTATAGTCGGTCTTGTCGCAAAACAGAAAAAGACAATACGCAGAAATATTCATTACAGGGTGGAAAGCAAAAACGTTGAGAAGACCATACTCTATACGGCGATACCGATAATTGAAAACGGGGAACTCCAGTTCATAGTTGCGACCGGACGCGATATGACAAAGCTTATGCAGCTTGAGGAGCAACTGGCTGAAATGGAGCGCCTGAATCAGTACTATTCGGTTATGGTGCAGAAGCTGACCGAATTCGACAAGACGGAATCTATAATATCTTCAAGCAAGAAAATGGAGGATACGCTCAAGCTCGCCAAGCGAGCGTCTCAATCGGATGCGTCTGTGTTTATAACCGGAGAATCCGGAGTCGGAAAGGAAGAGATCGCAAAATTTATACACAGGAACAGTGACAGAAAGGATATGCCCTTTATTGCTGTAAACTGCGCCGCGATCCCAAAGGAGCTTATCGAATCCGAGCTTTTCGGTTACACTGAGGGGGCCTTCACGGGAAGCAAAAGGGGCGGGAAAAGGGGTCTTCTCGAAGAAGCGGACGGCGGCACTTTTTTCCTTGACGAGATCGGGGATCTGCCGCTTGAGGTACAGGGCAAGCTCCTGCGGGTACTTCAGGACGGCTCGCTGAGGCGCATTGGCTCGACGAGATGCAGCGAAATCGACGTAAGATATATCTGTGCGACTAACCTAAGCACATCAAAGCTTCTCGACAATTCCGTGTTCCGCCAGGACCTGCTCTACAGGCTGAGCGTCATCCCCGTTTATATACCGCCGGTCAGGGAAAGAAGAGAGGACATTATCCCTCTGGTCGAGCATTTCCTGTCATATTATAATAAAAAGTACAAAAGGAACGTACAGCTTTCAGCCGCGGCATACAGCTGCCTCTGCTGTCTCCCGTGGCGAGGAAATGTGAGGCAGATAAAAAATGTTGTCGAGCGTATTGTGATACTTTCCGAGGACGGGCCGCTACTGAAAGAGGATCTGCTGCCTATACTCAAGCTTGACATAGAAAGCACGGAAAATGATATTTCTGAAATTTCCGTCAGGGTAACTTCCATAACCACCCTGGGAAAAGCGCAGGAACAGATGGAAAAGCAGCTTATCGACATGGCTCTGGACGAATACAAAACGGTCCCAAAAGCCGCGGCGGCTCTGGGCGTCCCACCTTCCACGATATACAGGAAGATAAAAAAATAGAGTATTTTAATAAAAAAAATTAGCAACTTGCAATTATTTATTGCAAGTTGCTAATTTTGTTTTTATTTGCTACGCCAATATTATTAAAAATGCACAATAAATACCTTTTGTGAACGTTAATATAAACAAAATACTGCCAAATAATCAGTTTCATAAACATTGGTAAGGAGATTGCTTATTAGAATAATAAGCATACCTAAAGGCAAGGCAAAGAAATTGATTTATATGGAGGCATTTTATGTCAGAGAAAGTTTTATCCGGAGTAAAAGTAGTTGAAATGTCAACCTACTTAGCAGGTCCTGTCTGCGCCCGAATACTTGGTGACTGGGGTGCGGATGTAATTAAGGTCGAGGGTAGGAGGGGCGATCCCGTCCGCAGTCTCGGAATGAATCTAATGGCGCCGACTGATGATGAGGAAAATCCGGTATTCTTTTTAGCAAATGCTAATAAGCGCATAATCGCTCTGAATCTGAGATCAGATGAAGGAAAAGAAATTATGCAGAAGCTCGTGGCAGAGGCCGATGTTTTTATTACTAATAATCGCGAAGATGCATTAAAAGCAATGGGACTGGATTACGATACACTTAAGAAAAAATATCCGAGACTCGTTTTTGCCCATGTACTTGGCTACGGCGAAAAAGGTCCTCAGGCCAACCGCCCGGCCTTTGACTTTACTACATATTTTGCCCGCAGCGGCTTCATGAACGCAATGCCTGACGCCGAAAGCGTGCCAACATCAAATGTGCCCGGATTCGGCGATCTGCAGCTCTCGATGTTCCTTGCCGGCGGTGTCGCAGGCGCTCTCTATAACAGAGAAAAGACCGGAAAGGGCGATTACGTCAATGTAAGCCTTTATCATGTCGGTATTTTTGATTTAGGTATCCTCCTTGCCGGCCAGCCCTATGCAACAGTATATCCATGGTCTCGTTCGGCTCCGCTGAGCCCAATTTGCTGTACATATAAATGCAGTGACGGAGAATGGTACTATCTCGGAAGTTCCGATTATAATGTATATTTCCCGAAAGTATGCCATGCATTGGGGCTTGATGAGTGGGCCGAGGATCCCGAATATTGCTCAATTATGGGTATGCTTTCTAATTCAGTGGAAATCAGAGAGAAATTTGATGAATTATTTGCTAAGAAGACTTCACATGAGTGGGAAAAGATTTTCACCGAAGCAGATGTGCCGAGTGAAAGAGTTTTCAAGCTGCAGGAAGTTCTCGAAGACGAGCAGGCGTGGGCCAACGATTTCTTTGTCAAAATGGAATACACAAACGGAAACAGCAGTCCGCTTCCAACAACGCCCGTCAGATTTGGAAGCATGGGCAAGTTCGATTACAGGCTGCCCGGCGGTGTCGGCTGTAACTCTGTGGAAATTCTTGAGGAATTGGGAATAAGCAAAGAAGAAATCGAAAAGATGAAAGAGAACAATGTCATAGCGGGTTAGGGAGCGCTGACTGATTTGTATACTATAGGAATTGACATCGGCTCCACCGCCTGCAAAGCCGTGGCGCTGAAAGACGGAAAAGAGATTGCCGGCACATCGGTCATTGAGACGGGAACGGGAACAAGCGGTCCGGCCAGAGTGTACGAGGCTGTTTTCACGAGTTCCGGCATAGACCCCAAAGATGCCGCGAGGACGGTCGTTACGGGATACGGCCGGCTTACTTTCGAAAAGGCCGACAGCCAGATCAGCGAACTGAGCTGTCACGCGCAGGGAGTACATTTTCTGTGTCCCGGAGCCAGGACGATTATCGACATCGGAGGTCAGGACGCAAAAGCGCTGAAGCTCGGGCCGAACGGCTCGCTCAGCAGCTTCGTGATGAACGACAAATGCGCGGCGGGCACGGGGCGTTTTCTGGATGTTATGGCAAAGATACTTGAGGTGAGCGTCGGCGAACTCGCTGGCCTCAGCGAAAAATCCACTGAGCGTGTTTCCATTAGCAACATCTGCACGGTATTCGCGGAGTCCGAGGTCATCTCGCAGCTTGCGGCAGGGAAATCCCGCAAGGATATAGCGGCCGGCATACATATGTCCGTCGCCAACCGTGTGGCCGGACTTGCGAGGCGCGTCGGCATAGTGCCGGATGTCGTGATAACGGGCGGCGTCGCGCAGAACATGGGGGTCGTTAGGGCTATGTCGGAGATACTTAATATGCCGATCATCCCCGCGCCCATGCCCCAGCTGACGGGGGCGCTGGGAGCCGCTCTCCTCGCATATGGTGAGGCAATAAAAAAAAGTGAAAGGGGAATACACTTTGAATGAAGATAAGAAATCGTCGGACGTCCTGGGTATGCTGCAGATAGAGCATTACCAGAACGCTTTTGAGAAAAAAATGGACGGCAAGCCGGTGGGCTGGCTTACGTCTCTGTTCCCGCAGGAAATAGTTGAGGCATTGGATCTCGATTACGTATATCCTGAAAATCACTGCTGTGCGGTCGCCGCTCGCAAGGAATCCCCAAAATTTATAGACATAGCGGAGGGAGAGGGCTATTCCGTCGACTTGTGCGCCTACGCACGCCTCAATCTTGGCTATACGGAGGAAGGCTATGCGGAGTCCCTTACGATTCCTCTGCCAGACTTTATCTGCTGCTGCAACAACATCTGCAACGAGGTTATAAAGTGGTACGAGAATCTGTCCAAAAAGCTTGGCATACCGATGATAATGATAGATATCCCGTATAACGATATGTATTACCCGGATCAGGCCAGAGTGGACTATATCAGGGACCAGCTGGAATACGCCATAGGCCAGCTTGAAAAGGTCGCCGGAAGAAAAATGGATTACGACAGGCTCCGCGAGGTAATGCGTATATCCAACGAGAATTCAAAGGCATGGAGCGAGGCAATGAGCTATCTGAAGAACAAGCCTTCACCAATGAACGGCTTCAATCTGTTCAACTACATGGCGCTCATAGTCTGTGCGCGCGGCAAGGCAAGCTCGAAGGAGGTTTTCGATCTCCTCGCGGAGGAACACAAACAGCTTTCGATAGAGGGAAAAACTAAATTCAAGGGCGAAGAGGAGTACCGCGTCATGTGGGACGGCATAGCTGTTTGGCCGTTCCTCGGCTTCACCGCGAAAACGCTCATAAAGAACGGAATAAACATGAACGCCAGCACATACCCGGACGCGTTTGCAATCCAGTATGACAACCTTACGCTCGAGGGCATGGCAAAAGGTTACGCCGGTTCGGCCAACACCAGATGCATCGAATATCATATCGACGGACGCTCGGGCCTTATGCAGAAAATGAAGTGTGACGGTGCGCTGTATCATATGAATAGAAGCTGCAAGGTCTGGGATATGATGCAGTACACGATAGCTAAGGGCACAAGCGAAAAAACAGGCAAACCTTACGCTATATTTGACGGCGATCAGGCCGATCCGCGCGGCTTTTCGGAAGCACAGTTCTCCACCAGAATAGACGGCCTGAAGGAAGTCATGGCGGAAAACAAGAAGGAGGGCTGAAAACATGAGACACTATCAGGAGATTATTGACAGCTTCATGGATATTGCCGGAAACCCGCTGAGGCAGGTAAAGGACTTCAAGGAGCACACGGGCGGGAAAGCGGTCGGCTGCTTCCCCGAATACGTTCCAGCCGAGCTTGTATACGCGGCCGGAATGTTTCCGGTCGGGCTCTGGGGAGGAGATACGGGGATAAGCAGAGCAAAGGAATACATTCCGGCTTTCTGCTGCTATGTGCTTCAGGCCGACCTGGAATTCGGACTCAACGGTACATATAAGGATCTTGACGCCGTGATAGTCCCATCCCTCTGCGATACCCTGAAATGCCTCGGGCAGGACTTCAAAGTCGGAGTACCAGAAATAAGAATGATACAGTTCGCTTATCCGCAGATGCGGAAGATCGAAGCCGGCGTAAAGTTCCTCGAAAGCGAATACGGCCGCGTCAGGGCGGCGCTTGAAGAGGTGTCGGGCACAAAGATCACGGAAAAGGCTATTTCGGATGCGATCATTGTTTTTAACGGCAACAGGAAAGCTCTCCGCCGCTTCGTCGATGTCGCCTCGGAACACACCGATATAATCACGCCGGTCATTCGCCATGCGGTGATAAAAAGCGGCTACTTCATGGAAAAGCCGAAGCATACCGCTATGGTCGATGAGCTCAGCGACGCGCTGAGCGCCTTGCCGGTAAACAAAAAAGGCAAAAGAGTTCTGCTCACTGGTATTATGGCGGACGACGAATCCATGCTGAGGACAATCTCAGACTATGGCCTTTCTGTCGCCGCCGACGATCTCGCCCAAGAGACGAGGCAGTTCCGCTTTGATGTTCCCACCAAAGGGGGCGGAGCAATGTACCGCCTAGCGAAGTGGTGGCAGATATTCGAAGGCTGTTCGCTGGCGTACGATCCGGAAAAAAAGCGAAAAGACATGATTCTGGCCGATATCGAAAAATATGACGTCAAGGGTGTCATAATCTGCATGATGAAGTTCTGCGATCCCGAGGAGTATGACTATCCCCTTATCAAGGACGCGCTGGAGTCAAAGGGAATCCCGGCGCTGTACATGGAGACGGATGGCAGAGCAGAAGCTCAGGCGCAGACCAGAATACAGGCGTTTTCGGAAATACTGTGACATAATGTTTAAATGCCGGGTGATAAAATGGAACTGAAAATATCGACAGAAAACGGCTTAGTCGAAGGCAAGGCTGAGAACGGCGCAAGAGTGTGGAAAGGAATTCCGTATGCGGCCTCTTATACCGGAAAGCACCGTTTTCAGTCCGCCGTACCGGCCGAAAGCTGGGAGGGAGTTCTAAAAACGACCGAATTTTCTCCGGCTGCGCCGCAGCTTCCGAAAAAACTCGGGGGAATCACAGAAACAGTGCCGATCTGCGAGAAATCTCTCAGCATAAATATCTGGGCTCCGGAGCATACCGTCAGGAAAAAACCGGTCATGGTCTGGATATACGGCGGCGCCTTCGTCTCGGGAGACGGAAGTATAGACACATATTACGGCGGGAAGCTTGCCCGTTATGAGGATCTTATTGTTGTAAATTTCAATTACAGACTCGGAGCATTCGGCTTTTTGGATTTCAGTTCTGTATTACCGGGTGCCGAGAGCAACATAGGTCTGAAAGACCAGTTGCTGGCATTGAAATGGATTTGCCTTTGTATCACCTAAAGACGATCGTGAGGAGTCAGATATGAAAAATACAAATAAGCCCGAGCCGCATTATTTTTCCGATCGGCTCAGGCAGAAACTGAATAAGCTCCGCTCGTTTCCCGCGACGATCGTGGAAGCTCCGTCCGGCTACGGAAAAACGACCGCGGTGCGTGATTTTCTGGAATCGGAGCTGCCGCAGGGTACGCCCGTATTCTGGTTTACGGCTTCGGACGAAGCTCCGGCGTCCAGTTTCCGCCGCCTTTATCGGGAAATTGATAAAATTGATGGCAGCGCCTCCTGAAAATTGGGTATCCGAACTCAGCCACCGTCGGCGAAGCCTCCGACGCGCTGCGGTCTATTGAGTGCCGCTTCGAAACTTATCTGGTGATTGACAATTTTCAATACTTACAGCAGGATGTGCCACGGTCACTTTTCTCCGCACTCATCGAGCATAGCGATACGAGCCTGCATGTTATTATGATTACGCAGGTTCTTACTCGGGATATGATTACCGTGATGGAAAGCCGCGTGGCCTATCATATCACTTCTTCCGACCTTTGGCTTGAGAGGAGAATATCAGGAATTTCTATGCTCTTTCGGGTGCGGATATTTCATCAGAGGAAGCAGGCTATATCGATACAAACATTGCTCAATACAAATACCTAAATATCGTGGCGCTGTACGCCCTGACTGTTAACCTGGACGGCGGCAGCGGCGCCACAACAGGCAGCAGCTACCCGGCGGGTACCGTCATTTCCATCGACGCGGGCACGAAGTCGGGCTACACCTTCTCCGGCTGGACCGCCACTGGCGGCGGCACCTTTGCCAGCGCCTCCAGCGCGGCGACCACCTACACCATGCCCGCGGGCGCAGCCACTCTCAATGCCAACTGGACGGCTAACTACCCCGGCGGCGGCGTACCTGCCTCTGGCGGCTCCGACAACAGGCAAGACGGTCCCCGTCTCCAGCGGTTCCGGCACGCTTAATCTCTCCGTTTCCGTCTCCGGTGGCACAGCGACCGTCTCCGCCACCGACGCGCAGCTTCAAAAAATTGCGTCCGGCACGGAAACCGGTACGGTCATAATTGACGCGTCCGGTCTGATGGTTGACACGGTCGTGGTTTCGTCCAAGCTCGTCACGGCGGCGGCCGACGCCTCCAACTCTGCGGGTCTGGAAGTCGCGCTCCCCGCCGGTACGGTGACTCTCGACAAGGTCGCGCTGGCCTCGGTCAGCGGCAAGGGCGACGTGAAGCTCTCCATCGAGACCGTCAGCAATTCCCTGCTGACCTCCGCCCAGCGGGAAGTCCTCGGCAAGCAGACGGAAACCGCGCTTGTGGTCAACGTGAACGCCTATGTGAATGGTACCAAAACCAGCACCTTTGGCAACGGCAAAATCATCATCTCTGTCCCCTATACGCCGAAATCCGGCGAAAACACGGGCAGCATCACCGTATGGCTTATCAAAGACGACGGGACCATCGAACCGAAGAACGGCGTGTACAACGCCGCCACCGGCTGCGTGGAATTCACCACAGAGCACCTGAGCCAGTACCTGGTTGTCAATTTCCCGTTTGCGGATGTGGCTGAAAATTCCTGGTATTATGACAGCGTTTCCTATGCCTACAACAACGCTCTGTTTGCCGGTACCTCGGGCACGGCGTTCAGCCCCGATTCGGACATGACACGACAGATGATTTGGACGGTGCTGGCCCGAATGGACGGCAAGACGCCCGCCGATATGGACGCGGCCCGTGCTTGGGTCATGGGCAACGGTATTTCCGACGGCTCCAATCCAACAAACTCCATTACCCGCGAGCAGATGGCGACAATTCTGTACCGCTACGCGAAATACAAAGGAGTGGACGTTTCCGGCACCGGAGTTACCTCTATCCAGAAATTTACTGATTTCGACAGTATAGCGGATTACGCAACCGCGCCCATCCAGTAGGCGGTCAACAACAGCATTATTTCCGGCAACGGCGACGGCAGCTTTGCCCCACAGCGGGGCGCCACCCGCGCCGAAGCTGCAAAGATGATTGCGGTGCTTTTGCAGGGAGTTGCAAAGTAATATGGTTCGCAAACTGAAATAATAAAAAAAGTTAAATGGTTACCGATGGCGATATGCTATTGGAAACCATTTAACTTATAAGTAGTTTTCCTAACACATCCCTGACAAAGAATATCTTGGCTATACCGCAAGTTGCTTATGCCGTGTTAAGCAAATATATTATGTCAATCGAACCGGTTCTTATGGCCACCCGAAAAACGTGGTCAAAGATAAATCTGACATCACCGGCCATATCGCCGGGGACATGATCTATGCCGGAGAATACCTCAGGCGCGACCGCTTCATGACCGAGGAAGCCTACAAGGAAACTTCGTCAAAGAACACCTATGCAAGCCGGTTGCGTAGTTTTTGGGGAAATACAATAAACCGAAACGGCCTGCGCCGGTCATTTAAGATCAGCGTTAGCCGAAATTTGATATATTGTGCATTTCATATTGACAAAACTAGATCTGACGCATATACTAATAACAAATCAAATAATTTTGATATGGGGGCGATAACTTGGCAACGGCTTATGAGGAACACGCAAAGGTTTTCAAGGCGTTTTGCGATGAAAAACGTTTGAGGATACTCGAACTTCTGCGCGGCGGTGAGAAATGTGCCTGCGTTCTGCTGGAACAGCTCGACTTGGGACAGTCGGGAATTTCTTACCACATGAAGATTTTAGTTGAGTCGGGTATTGTGGCCAGTCGGCAGGATGGCAAATGGACGCACTACAAAATCAGCGAAAAAGGCAGTGCCTATGCCGCTGCCCTGCTGAAGGAACTGACAACGCCGAACGCAGTTACCGAGGAGAATATCTGCCGCAAATAAAAAAGCCATCGTTTGGATGGCTTTTATAAAGCAGAATATATTAAAAATATTTGATTTGGCTATCCTTTTATTGAAAGCGAGGTTTATATCCTGTGCAAATACTAAAAGCAATCTGGGACTTTTTTCAGTATCAGATTCTCGGCATGAAATGGCTGGATGGATTGATTAGAAACGGACTTTCCGCTGTGGGGCTAGACACGTCCACTCGCCTTGTTGGAAGCATTGATTTTTTTCTTTACGATGTCATTAAAATTATGGTTTTGTTGTGCTTTCTGATCTTCCTTATCAGCTATATCCAAAGTTATTTTCCACCGGAACGCAGCAAAAGAATTCTTGGTCGTTTCCATGGCATCGGCGCAAACTCTGTTTCGGCGCTCCTCGGTACGGTAACGCCGTTCTGTTCCTGTTCTTCCATACCGCTGTTTATCGGCTTCACATCCGCCGGGCTCCCGGTCGGAGTGACGTTCTCTTTCCTCATTTCTTCTCCGATGGTGGATCTCGGATCACTGCTCCTGCTGATGAGCATTTTTGGGGCAAAGGTCGCTGTCATCTATGTGATCGTCGGGCTGATCGTCGCGGTCGTCGGCGGTACGATTATTGAAAAGCTGCATATGGAGAGATATGTTGAAAGCTTTATTCTGACGGCCGGCAGCGTGGACATAGAATCACCGGATCTCACAAAGAAAGAGCGGCTGATTTACGCGAGGGAACAGATGCTGTCCACCTTTAAAAAGGTGTTTCCGTACATTCTGATTGGCGTGGGTGTCGGCGCTGTCATTCACAACTGGATTCCCGAGGAATGGGTATCGCTTGTGCTCGGAAGTAAAAATCCCTTTGGGGTCATTTTGGCAACGCTTGTCGGCGTCCCTATGTATGCCGATATCTTCGGCTCCATTCCTATTGCGGAGGCGCTGCTATCCAAAGGCGCTCAGCTTGGAACCATTCTGTCGTTTATGATGGCTGTAACCACACTGTCCCTGCCATCCATCATCATGCTCCGCAAAGCGGTAAAGCCGAAGCTGCTGGCGCTGTTCATCGCGATCTGCACTGTCGGCATCATTATCGTAGGCTACTTTTTCAACGCTATACAAGGATTGATCATATAGGAGGAAGTATTATGGCAAAGACATGGTATCCCGTTATTGACTATCTTACCTGCGCGGAGTGCGGGACCTGTGTTTTGAAGTGTTCTCATGGTGTTTATGATACCTCGAAAGCACCGTCACCCGTCGTAACTACCCCAGGAGCCTGCATCGACCACTGTCACGGCTGTGGGAACCGCTGTCCGGTTGGTGCAATTACTTATGTAGGCGACGATACCGGTTGGACGCCGCCGAACGGCAAAAAGGAATCCAAGGAGGCTTACTGTTTCTGTGAAGGTGAAGCATCTTCTGAAAAGAGAATTGTCGTTGAGTACCTCTCTCTTGATTTACAGACTTGTGACCGTTGCATCGGCACGGACGCTATACTTGATGAGGTCATGGTGATACTAACTCCCGCTTTGCAGCTTGCGGGTTACGACGTTGAATATAAAAAGATCAAGATGGAAACGGTGAAACTTGCCGAAAGGTTTAAACTTCTCTCTTCTCCGACGATCAGGGTAAACGGGCAGGATATCTGCGGGGCAGCGAAAGAAAACAATTGTGGCTGCTGCGGCGAAATCAGCGGAACCGATGTTGACTGTCGGGTATTTGAATACAATGGGAAAAGTTATGAAGTGCCTCCCAAAGAGATGCTTGCCGAGGCAATTCTAAAAACCATATTCGGAACAACAGGAAATTGTTCCTGCGGCGACTATAAGTTGCCGGATAACCTAAAAACTTTTTACGAGGGAAAAGCCAGTAAATCAGCCTGTTCTTGCGGGGGCAACTGCTGCTGACCAATAACATCAACTTATAAAGGAGCGTAATGAATATGCCATTATTCGGAAAGAAAAAGGAAGAAACATCCTCTTGCTGCTGCGGAGGCAGCTGCGATGCGGAAAGCATGGCAAAGGCTGAGAGCACAAAAACCGAGGGCGCAAGTGTGAAGGTGCTTGGAAGCGGATGCGCAAAATGCAATCAGCTTGAAGCAGCTACCAAGGCAGCGCTTGAACAGCTCGGCATGGATACGACGATTGACCACGTGACTGATTTTTCACAGATCGCGGCCTACGGTGTCATGAGTACACCGGCGCTCGTGGTTGACGGTAAAGTTGTATCTTACGGCAAAGTGCTTAAAACTGAAGAGGTCGTCAAGATACTTCAAAAGGTCAGATAAGGACACAACCAGCACAACGTTCTATACTGTAACACTATGCAAGAAGTACCGCTGCCTGACAAAACTCCAGGTAACGGTACTTCCTTTATATATTTAAACTTTTCAATGCTTATGTTCGCCGGCCGTTGCCGCTTCCTTAGTTTATGGACTGTACCGTGGGGATGCTGCGGTGGTGCATAAATTGAGTATAGCTTTAATGGTATATAACCCGTATTGATAAGATTGTGCCATGTCCCGGCAGGAACAAGAAGGGCATCGCCGTCGGAAACGCCCACTTGCATATTCAGGTGATCACGCTGATAACCCATCTTCACATCCCCTGGCCCTGTTCAATGCGAAGAAATTGATCAACATTTGGGTGAATTTCAACTCCAATGTCCTCCCCCAACGTTGATGCTCATCCGTGTACAGCTGCATATGGTTTCCTGTCCACAGGACTGTGTGAAACGTATTGTTCTGTTTTGCTGCCTTTTCAATATTTAGGACAAGCGGCCCCGGGCCATAGTTTTTAAGTACATACTCAGTATTTATGTCTTCCCGATCAGTCAAAAAGCTCAGCTCCTTTCTAGGCACATATTATGTTGAGTAGATGTAAAATGAAGTGTGATAAAGCAAATCGCATTTCTGTGAATATACTGTATTGACCTGTAATATATATATTAGGAGCGTTTTTGCATGAATGATCACGAAATATTCATGAATCTGATAAAAAACAACATCAGTGAAATGCAGGATACCATTGACAGCCTATACGTTTCCTGTAACGCCTGTACGAAGAACATACTCTTAAACCGGCTTCGCAAAAATATGTCCAATCTTTCCATGTTGGTACAGGGTCTGCAAAACAGTGCATCGGCAAGCGTCGGTACCGGCACATACAATCCACAGCAAAATTCGACCAGAATGTTCACAACTGCCGATCTTGCAAAATACAACGGTAAAGACGGCAATCCGGCGTATGTTGCGGTGAACGGGACAGTGTACGATGTGACGAATAACGCAGCATGGGCCGCTGCAACGCATTTCGGGCTGACCGCAGGCAGGGACCTGACGAGTGAATTTACATCCTGCCACGCCGGACAGCCAGTCCTAAGTCGATTAAAGGTGGTCGGGATGATGGCATGAACGAACCCAATCTTAACTGTACGAATAGCAAGATGAGGCTGGAGACGGCCTCTGTGCTTGTACATAAGGCAATAAATGCAATAGGCCAAAATAAAATCAAAAAAGGCAATCTGATATGGCTCGAGCTCACGGGATGCTCGGGCAATATTATCTCTCTCCTAGATGGGGCCGACCCCAACTTCAAAAACCTTGCTACGCAGATGGTCAACTTCATTTATGACAACAGCCTGATGGCCGCTGAGGGCGAATCAGCTATGGAAAAGCTGTTCGGTGTGATAGGCAACGATTTCATTTTAGCTGTAGAAGGAGCGGTCTCAACTAAAAACGACGGTTTATATAACATCATTGGCAGATGGAGAGGGCAAGCGGTAACGGCTTTTGATGCCATAAAGATGTTGGGCGAAAAGGCATCTTATGTCGTTGCGGTGGGGACATGCGCCTCCGACGGCGGCATCTCGGCGGCACGGCCAAATCCGGCTGCATGTGTCGGAACACAAAACCTGCTCGGGAGAAAGGTTATTAAGCTGCCCGGATGTCCGTGCCATCCTGACTGGTTTTTGGGGACGCTTGCGTACATTCTGATGTTCGGGGAACCGGCATTGGACGACAGAAACAGGCCCATCATGTTCTACAGTACATTGATTCATGATATGTGCCCCCGCAGGCCGTATTTTGATCAAGGCATTTTTGCATCCCAGCTTGGCGAAGAAACATGCATGTTCAAGCTCGGATGCAGGGGGCCTGTCACAAGAGTGGACTGCCCGATCCGGAAGTGGAACAATCGGGTTAACTGGCCCATTGGCGATAATTCTCCGTGCATCGGCTGCGCGATGTTTGGATTTCCGGACAGGATGGAACCTTTTATCAGCTATGACACGACCCGAAAGGAGTGACCGAAACGAAAAGAATCATTTTAAATCCAGTAACCAGAATCAGCGGATTTTTGGGAATAGACGCCACTATCGATAATAACCTTGTAACAGATGCCAGAACCGAGGGTTTGCTGTTTCGCGGCTTCGAAAAGATGCTTGAGGGCAGAAGTCCGCTGGACGCCGTTTATTTCACTCAGAGAATCTGTGGCATTTGTTCAACGGCGCACTCCATTGCGTCCTCATTGGCGCTTGAGTCGGCATTAGGCATCAAAGTTTCCCAGCAAGGAAGATATCTGCGGGACGTCATCCATGCGTGCGAATTTTTGCAAAATCATATCCGGCATTTTTATCAGTATACATCACCGGATTTTGTGAGGCTCCCAAAAGGCAATACGCTTTTTGAGACCGATCACAACGATTTTAGGCTCCCGGCAGGGAAAAATGACCTGATTGTACAGCATTTTTTTGACTCACTTGAATATAGCCGAAGCGCCCATGAAATGTTAGCTATTCTGGGCGGCAAAGCACCCCATAACCACGGGGTATTCATCGGCGGGGTAACTTCACAGGCTACGATTGAAAACATCAGCAGCCTAAAAATGCTTGTACAAAACATCCGCGAGTTTATTATCAGCAAAATGATTCCCGACGCTTATACGATTGCTGACTACTATAAAGACTACTTTGAAAACGGGCAGGGTTATGGCAACCTTCTGAGCTTTGGCTGCTTCGACAGATATGAAAAGCTCGGCACGCTGTACGTCGATCCGCTTGTATACAGCGGCGGCTCAATCATGGCGTTCCATCCCAATGAAATCACAGAAAATATTTATTCATCCTGGTATGCAGACAAGAAAGTAGCTTATATGCCTCTTGAAACTGTCCCTGAGCCTGATATGAGCAAAAGTGAAGGCTACTCTTGGGTTAAAGCACCAAGGTACGGCGGGATACCTTATGAAGTCGGGCCGTTAGCGAGAATGTGGCTCTGCGGCGAATATCGAAACGGAATATCTACGATGGACCGGACTCTGGCAAGGGTGCTGGAGGCCAAGAAGCTGACGGATATCATCCTGACGCTTTTGGATAATCTCATTTTTGGTATTGACGTTCAACGAGAATATGATATTCCCCAGAGCGCTTACGGGATAGGCCTGACCGATACCACAAGGGGTGCCCTGGGGCACTGGCTGAAAATAGAAAACGGTTTGATTTCTTTTTACCAAATCATAACGCCGTCTGTGTGGAACCTTTCAACGCGCGGACAGGATAATCTGCCGGGTCCCTGTGAGAAGGCACTGATCGGCACAACCTTAAAAGATACCGACAACCCGGTTGAACTGGGGAGAATCATCCGTTCATTTGATCCCTGTGTATCCTGCGCTACTCACGTGTATTCGAAAGGTAACCTCGTCAAATCCATTAATGTTGTGCCATGAGCAGAACGCTGGTGGTCGGTATCGGCAGTTTGATTATGATGGATGACGGGATCGGCCCAAGAGTCGCAGGTGCCATTAAAGATAGGCTTCAGGAACATGGGATAATCTCCGTAATTGGGGAAACCGACGTTCAATACTGCCTCAATAAAATAAAAAAGGATGATTTCCTTATTATTATTGATGCGATGATGCTGGATAAAGAGCCGGGCAGTATTGATATTATTCCATTGCAAGATGCTGCCAAAAAACATTGCAGTCTGCATTCTCAGCATGATTTCAGCCTTGTTGATGCAGTTTCACGTGACTATTCCGATATACAAGGCTATTTGATCGGTATTGAAGCGTCGGAAATTGGATTTGGCCTTGGACTCAGCGAACCGTTGCGCCAAGGCTTCGATTGTATCTGCGAGTATGTGTTTAATGCGAGTGTCAAGTTAAATGAAGCTAAATAAAACGGAAGAAACGGCTCATATAGAGGCTGTTTCTTCCGCTTTGTTATATCTTGTATTTCACAAGATATTTTAAAATTTAAATGTAAAATCAGTACCTTCGTTTAATTTACTGGTAACGGCAACTCCAATGTTATGCCTGTCGGCGATTTGCTTGGCTATCGCAAGGCCTAGCCCTGAACCGCTTTTATTCTCCTCGGACACTACTTTGTAAAATCGGTCAAAAATATAAGGAATATCTTCTTCTGCAATTCCGCTGCCGTGGTCGCTGATCGAGACAACTCTGTTACTAAGCGAGACGTTAATCTCGCTTCCCATAGGCGAGAATTTAACGGCGTTATCGAGCACGATCAGGAACATCTGCCTCAAGCGGCCATAGTCTCCCGTAACTAACAATGATTTGGTATCAGATGCTTGTCGGACTTCAATGTTCTTTTCTCTGGCAAGATGTCCGGCACTCCGCACGGCGTCATTCAAAATATCGCAGAGGTTTAGTTCCTGCATCTCGATTTTGAAATCCGTGTTTTGCAGCTTGGACAAATCCAGAAGATCGTTTATCAATCTTTGGAGATAGAGACTCTCGTTTAACATTTGCCTGTGATAGCTTTTTACCTGATCAGGGTTTGTTACCACTTCATCGCATAACGCTTCCAGTGATCCCCGAATCACAGTAACCGGCGTTTTAAGCTCGTGGGATATATTTGCTACAAAATCGCGTCGGAGCTTGTCCAGATTGTCGCTTTCCTGTTTTGCAATAAGAAGCTTTTCGCTCAGGACATCTATTGCTCCCGCAAGCTCACCGATTTCATCTTTTTGCTGAACATCGGTCTTGGCTGTATAATCTCCTTCCGCCAGTAGAAGCGTGGAATTTTTCATTTTATTCAAAGGCTTGGTAAATTTATAAGCAAAAAATGCGGATAAGATTGCGGAAAAAGCAAGCGCAGCAAGAAGACTGACCGCCATTATTTTTACACCTTGCGTAGTCGCATCGTTGATTCCTTTCACGGGAGAATGAAGGAGGACAGCTCCGACTATCTGTCCATCTACCTTAATCGGTGTTCCGACCGTCAGCGTCGGGATATCTAAAAGGCTGCTGAAGCCCTCGCTGAATGTGGTCTTTCCCGTGAATACTTCCTTTACAACCTTGTCAGCATCCGATGGTAAATCGGCGTAATTGTAACTTTGCCCCGACATTTGGCTGTTCGTAATCAAATTGAGGTTTTCATCTACAATCCAGACATCGCTCATAGCAATATCGTCAATGAACCTCAGATAAGCACCATAGCCCCCTTTCCCGTTCCCCATCATGCCTTTGCTGGTGCCCGAACTGCCATTGCCCATGTAATCGGACAAAGCAGCGGCGATGGATACGGCGCGAGTTTCCAGATCATTTTTATGGTCCTTTATCGTCTGAGAACGGAACAGCGTAATGAATATAACTCCGATCACAACGGTAAACAAAAGCAAGGCGGCGGCAAAGTATAAAGCCAGCTTACGAGAAATCTTACTTTTCATCCGATTTCACCTCAAATTTGTACCCGACGCCCCATATGGTGCTGATATCCCAGCCCTCATGCGGATACGCATCCAGCTTTGCACGCAGGCGCTTGATATGTGAATCCACAGTACGGGTATCCCCAAAATAATCATAGCCCCAAAGGCTGCTCAGCAGATTATCGCGGGAAAAGACCTTGTTTCGGTTCGTGGCAAGCGTCCATAGAATTTCCGTTTCTTTCTTTGTGAGCAGAACATTCTTGTTATCGATGGCAACAATATACTCGTCAAGGTTGATCATCAGGTTCGCGAAAGAAAAAATCTGCTTGCTTTTTGCGTCCGCCCTCGTTATACGGCGCAGGACGGCGCGAATCCGTGCCATAACCTCACCTGGTGAAAATGGTTTGACAATATAATCATCCGCGCCGATATCGAGGCCCATGATTTTTTCAAAATCTTCGCCTCTCGCCGTGATCATAATAACCGGCGTGTCGGACTTTTTTCGGATTTCACGGCAGACTTCAAAGCCGTCCATCTTCGGCATCATCACGTCCAGTAAAACCACGTCCGGGTTTATTTTATAAAACAACTCGAGGGCCTCCTGACCATCAAAAGCGACGTAGGGAGTGTGCCCTTCTTTTTTTGCATATTCTTCAAGAATCGATGTAATCTGTCTGTTGTCGTCGGCAATCAGTATGGTTGGCATATTATCACTCCCGATGATTAATTTAGCATGATTATACCATATTAGAAATTATATGAGTGGCAAAAGTGTGTCTTTTTTCTTTCAAATACCATAGATTTGGAACCTAAAAGGCATATTTTTGCCATTATTTAAGAGTAAACTGCCGACAAATGGAAGGAGGCGCTCCCAGTGAAAGGCAAAAAGAAAACGGCGAAAGCCCTCAGGTCGATTGTTCAAATCTCTATATTTATTATTGTGTTCCTGATTGCTATCAGCAAGTGGCATGCAGGAAAGGGGATTTCGATTCCGTTTTTATCCAATGCATCGCTTCATGCAGTTTGTCCGTTCGGCGGTGTCGTAACAATCTATGATTTTGTGACGACAGGCACCTTTATCCAGAAGATACACAATTCGTCATTTATTTTAATGATTCTCGGATTAATTATTGCAGTCCTTTTTGGGACGATCTTTTGTGGCTATATCTGCCCGTTCGGATCATTTCAGGAGTGGATTGGAAAAATTGGCAGAAAGCTCTTCCCCAAAAAGTACAACCAGATTGTACCGACAAAAATTGACCGGGTTTTGAGATACCTCAGATATTTGGTTTTGGTAATGGTTATTTACCAAACAGCAGTCTCCGCAAAGCTTGTCTTTCAGTCGGTTGATCCTTATTACGCGCTCTTCAATTTCTTCACAAACGAGGTTGCCGTATCCGCATACATAATGCTTGGGGTTATCATCGTGCTGTCACTTTTTATAGAACGGCCATGGTGTAAGTATCTCTGTCCTTATGGGGCGCTTCTGGGTTTATTCAATTCCCTCCGCATTTTCAAAATCAGACGCAATAAAAGCACCTGCATTGGCTGCAAAAAATGCGATAAGGTTTGTCCGATGAATATTGAGGTGTCCGGAAAAGAGGTTATACGGGATCACCGGTGCATCAGCTGCTACCAATGCACAAGTGAAGTATCCTGCCCGGTAAAGGATACAGTTGCCATAACCATCGGAAAGGCAGGTGCCTCTCATGAAAGTTAAGCCGCAGGCCGCTATCCTGATTGCTTTGATGATTATTATTTCCGGGATTTCTGTCACATCCGCTCTTGGACTCTGGAAAACCACGGCAACGAAGACACCGGCGAAACTTAAAGATCCTCAGTATTCAGAAGCATATAATCCGGCCGACATTCGCGGCTCTTATACATTCTCCGACCTAAGCAAGCTGTATAACATACCGATTGAAGATTTATCCGCGGCATTCGGCGTTGATCCTGCGAAAGCTTCTGACTTCAAATGTAAGGATCTTGAGAGCCCTAACGGCAGCTCACAGAATAAAATCGGATTGACTTCCATCAAGCTGTTTGTGGCTTATTATCTTGGGCTTCCGTATAACCCGACTGAGGAAATCTATCTTCCGGAAGCAGCGGCAAAAATTCTACTGGAGAAAAGCAGCTTTACGCAGGGGCAGCGCGACTATCTTAAGAACCATACGATTCCAAAAGCTTAAAGACTCAAAATCAGAAGATAAAACACACACTTTTGACAAAGTTTCTCGGCATAATCAAAGCGTAGAAAAGAACAGGCAGTTCAACTTACAAACAACAAAATAAAAGGAGAGAAAACATATGAAGAATCTTAAAAAAATCGCAGTAGTGGGAGCCATTGTGCTTGCCCTTGGCGCGACTTCAATCACAGCGTTCGCCGCGACAGGCACAAACACCCCTGTGGGGATCGTAGCCGGTCTTACCGGCAAATCGGTTGAGAGTGTTACGGCGGAAAAAGTCGAATCAGGGAAAACTTACGGTTCGCTGGCCAGTGACTATGGCGTTCTTACTCAGTTTAAATCACAAATGCTGGAGCAGAAAAAAGCTCAGTTGGCCGAGAAGGTCAAAGCGGGCACAATGACACAGGAAAGAGCGGACGCAATCATCGCGGCCATGGAAGCAAATCAGGCGAATTGCGACGGAAGCTGCAGCGGCAAGAGCGGAGCCAAAATGGGAGCTGGCTTTGGCGCTGGAACGGGGAAAGGGAATGGTACCGGCAGCATGAACAGAAATCACGGTGACGGAAATGGTTCCGGGTGCGGATCTGGAAACTGCACAGGCAACGCTCAGAACTGAATTCCGTTTTCAGAGCACTCTGAAGACAAATACATTTCCTAAAAGCAGATTAAATCGAAACCGCCGAGCATCTCGCAGAATTGCGGCAAGGTTACTACATCAGGATAAGAGGCAAACAACCGTTCGTAGCGCTTCCTTTTTTCTGCCATTTTACCAGTTCCCAAAAAGTATTGTAAACGGCGGGAAGTTGCTGCCTAAGTTACCTGTTTTTCTGCATTAGCAGACTAACCGGATTAAGAATGTGATCTTTGCCTCAAGAAAGCGTGAAATTGCAAGGGAATTTCTTTCCTTTGATCTTGAATTTGGCGGGATGCAAAGAGGGATGCCGAATATAATGCATGTGTTCGTATTTTAGAATCTTTGATATTTACAATGTTTTTGGGGTCCACGCATCGGCTAGCACAGAATATGCAAGGGCAACCCCCCAACATCCCTCCAACGTGATTTTTCCCCGACAAACAATAGAAATCCGGAAACGCAGTAGTTTCAAAGTCTTCTGCGGATTATCATTAGATTTCACAGGCTTTATTGAGGGTCCTAGGTTCCATCAGCTTCTCTACAATTTCTGTAGTTTCTGATGCTTTTCCAAAACTCAAAATCCCGTGGTGGCAACACCGTGCGGGTTCTACCCCCGCCACCGGCACCATAGAAGCACCACTATTTTGATAGAATAGTGGTGCTTCTTTTTTTATTCAAAAGCCAGTAATATCAAGACTTTCAGCCAATGATGGCATATATCCGCAGCCGCTGTGGAGCAATTTACGCAGCGGCTATGCTCGCTTCCTGGCTTTTTGAACCGCGCGGAACCGAGTAAACGTGTTTTTTATAGGTTTCGTGATGTTTATGGGGGTATTCGTGGAGGTCGTGAGAGAGTCTCACATATGGGCTTTCAAATGAGCAACTGCTGCTGCAAAACTTTACAAGATGATATTGCCCGATCTTTGATTACGTCATCGTCTCCTACAGTACCGAATAACAGTGGAGACGATGGGTCATGTTTTGCATAGTTGGTAGCTGCGGCTTTTGAATTATAGTTTGCATAGCAATAATAGCATCCATTCGCACAGGTATTATATGCACCGATATCAATGCTGGAGACGCATCCGCATTCCGGGCGCTGATTCTTGTCTTTATCGATTTTTAATGGGCAGCCACAGAACGGCTCAAATATGTTTTTATCAATACAATGGGCATGGCTAATTCCAAAATCAGACAAGTCAATTTTTTCTGCACAAGTGTCAAGTTTCAGACCATAGCCCAGAGCAATTTTGTGAAAACCCTTTGCAAGAGTAATCATATCCTCACTTGATAGTGGTCTGAGATTGAGGCTCCGCACATTTTTCTCCGTATTCATATATAAATCCAAAAAGCTAAAGGTGCATTTCCGAGCGTTCGAAGCAAGAATATGTGCAAGTTTTTCAAAGTACTCCAAGTGATACTCCAGAGTATACTTTTCACTAAAAATAATTGGATCGTATCTCCATATTACTCTGTCGGCACCAATAGCTTCCGATAGCTTTAAAAAGGTGGGGATAATCACATCGTTTTTTGATGGAATATTGGGCTCTATATCCTTGCTATACGGGTTGAGGGTGAATTGAAAATAGTAATTGTAGTCTTTAAGCTCGTCCAATCTATCAAGCATGGGCGTTGGATTCTTTGTCCAGAATACGATACCATCGACAACATCAGGCGATAAGGACACCCGCCCTATCAGATGCGCGTTCATGGGATTGCGAACAAGCACGTATCCATCATGGATTCGATTATAAAACCACTCCGAGTAATATGTGGGAATATCGGTTCTTCGGCTGGCACTTATGAGCATTTATCTCCCTCCCTTCTTGATTATCATTTGTGCGCTGGCACAAGTGTCAAAAGGAGAATACCTTATGTAGGGGTGTAAATTAAACAAATTGTTGTTTTGCAGGAATTCTCCGTCGCTGTTGTCACCGTATGGGTATATATAACCATCTCGTGCGTGATCGTTGTGGAAGCGACCCCGATGCATCTGTGCCCATCCTAGTCTATTGTAAAGAATGAAACGTGACCAAATCGGGTATCCACGCGCCTTCAGATAAAAAGAGCGATCCCCAAAACCCATACAATGGTCAGAATTTCATTCATTGTAATGGTGTGTGATACGGAGGGTGCGGAGGATACGGTAGATGCTGAAGGTGCTGCCGGAGTTGTCTCTGAAGCGCTATCAGTCTCAGGTGCAGCCACTTGATTTCCCCCAAAAGGACTTGCTTTCATTTTCAAGATATTACTGCTCACCGACAACTGCTGAATAAATGTTGATTTTTCCCTCACGCCTGCTAGTAATAAACCCTTTTTCCGTAAGACGTGCAAGAAACGTCAGAATCATCTGCGCCTTTATTCTACATATGACGAACCGAATTGCCAATATAATTATTTAAAAAACGCAGCATGTTAATTCAATTTTAACAGAATTCAGCCAAAGCAAATGCTTTTATATAACATAATACAGAAACTAATAAAATAACATTACTCATCTGTTAGTTGTCTCTTTCTTGTATATACAAGAAAGAGAACCGCTGCAGCAATTCTCTTTCTTAGATTTAAATAGTTATGGTTATTTAGGCGTTTTTATCCAGTAATTTTTAATAACTTTGCTATATTCCCACCTAAAACAGCATTTGAAATCTCTGAAGTCTTTGCATACCGTAAAATGGCATCTTTAGATAACTGCAAATCTCCGAAAGGCCGATCAACTCCGAAAAGACATTTTTCCGGCACTTCATTGAGCACCGCTCCTAAGACAAGTGTAGAGAAAAAGGCAGAAGTATCGAGGTATAAGTTTGGAATTTCCTTTACAAGCGCAATTGTTTCAAGCCAGTTTGTGCCGCCCAGGTGTCCTAAGATAACCGGGGTTTCCGGGTAGCTTTTCGCAAGCCTGGCAATGTCCTCAATATCTTGAAATATCAGCGGAGAAAAAGCATGAACCCAAATCGGCAGATGGTGAAACTCTTGTGATGCACAGAAAACGTTTTTAAGCAGATGGACTTGCCCGCTGCCGAGTGTAAATTCGCCCATGCCAGCCAAATGATTCTGACATATCACATCACTGACGTATTGCAGCGTAGCATCTAAATCCAGACCGACCGGAACCGCGCCAAAGCCGATGTATCTATCCGGATATTGTGTAATTGCTCCAACAAGTTCAGAAACAGACTTTTGTCGTGCTTCCACCATTGAACTTTTCTTACCAGCCAGCAGATCGCTTAAAAATTCCATTGATGTTTTGATCTCTGCAAAGTTTGTAGATTTTTCAGGATGAAATGTAGTGGAGAATAATACTGTCTTATCAATTCCCACTGCATCCATCTCTTTGATATGTTCACGAACCGGTAAAGTCACATGCGAATGTCCGTCAATAGTCATAATGTTATCCTCTTTTCTTAATGCTTGAACTCTTCCTTGCCTTTCATTATAATTGCTTTGTTGGATTATGAAAGTATGCACTATTTTGTAGCATACTTACTAAAAGGAGAGCAAGGACATGCCGGAAAAGATTTGTTTTGTAAGCAATAAAGAACCATTTGAATATACTTTGTCGATCATAAGTGGAAAATGGAAGCTCAAAATCATATATCTTTTGGCCTGTACCACCCCCGTAAGGTATGGCGCTTTAAAGAAAAATATCGCCGGGATCACACACAAGATGCTCAGTACACAGCTAAAAGAATTGGAGTTACAGGAAATCATCACCCGAAAGGAATATCCGCAGGTGCCGCCAAAAGTTGAATATTCACTGACTCCAAAGGGCCAAAGCCTTATACCTGTTGTGATTGCTATGTGTGATTGGGGCAAAGTAAATTTCAAAGCAGGGCAACGACATGAAGAAAGTGCGGAACCTGATACGGGAAACTAACACTCTAACTCTTCCGTTTTGCCGGAGAGGTCAATGGTAAAGGTATCGAACACATCATCCGGCCTGGTTTTGAGGTTTGTGGACAAGTATTTTTCGATACGGAAAGCGTTCCTGGTGTCATAATCGGACAGGATTTTAGAGACCCCATAAAATTTTGTGTAAAAGTAAATAAAAGGCATCCTTTTGGCCAAGAATGGAAGTAATTAAATTAAGACTGAAAGGATGTTTTTAATGAACGCAGTACCGGCAGAAATACTCGAAGAGTATGTGAAAAGTCAGAACTTTACAAGCACGGAAGAGGTCATGAACGCCATGAAGGAGATGTTCCGGGATGTGATCCAGCAGGTGATGGAAAACGAGCTGGAGGCGGAATTGGGCTACGAAAAGAGTGAACGCACCGGCAGCGATGAGGTACCCGGCGACCCGAGAAACTACCGCAACGGGTACTCGCAGAAAACAGTCAAAACACAGCTTGGCGAGGTCGATGTAAAGGTTCCCCGTGACCGGAACGGGAAATATGAACCGCAGATAATCGGCAAGTATAGCCGTAACGCCGACGGCATGGAAGGGAAAATACTGGCTCTCTACTCCTGCGGTATGAGTCAGCGCGACATTGCGGAGCAAATCAAGAATCTCTATGACGTTGAGATATCCCCGGAGCTGGTCAGTAAAATCAGCGAAAAGATAATGCCGGAAGTCACTGTCTGGCAATCAAGGCCGTTGGAATCGGTTTATCCCTTCGTGTTTCTGGATGCCGTTCATTACAAGGTGAAGGAGAATCACACCTATGTAACGAAAGCCGCGTACGTTGCTTTGGGTATAACCATGGATGGCGTGAAAGATATTCTCGGGGTGTGGATAGGCGAACATGAGAGCAGCAAATTTTGGCTATCCGTGTTGAACGACCTCAAAAGCAGGGGCGTTTTGACCGTTTATCTGTTCTGCGTGGATGGGCTGAAGGGATTTGCCGAAGCCATAGAGGCCGTATATCCCTATGCCAGTGTTCAGCGCTGCCTTATCCATCAGATCAGGAGCTCGACGAAATTTGTGGGCTACAAGAACATTAAGGCTCTTAGGTCAGATTTGAAGCTGGTTTACAAGGCTGTGACAGAAGAAGAGGCCCTGGAGCGTCTTTGTGAATTTAAAGAAAAGTGGGGCAAGCAGTATCCTTCCTGCGTCAAAAGCTGGGAAGATAACTGGGATGTCTTGCGGACGTTCTTTGCATATCCGCCGGAGGTTCGGAAAATCCTATACACGACGAATATCATTGAAGGGCTGAATCGTCAGTTCCGCCAGATTACAAAGAACAAGCCCAGCTTTACCAGCGACGATTCGCTTCGGAATATGCTGTATCTTGCCGGCAAGCGCATTCAGGAGCATTGGACATCCAGGTGCCGGAATTGGAATTTAGTCGTAAACCAGCTCAGCGTGATGTTTCCTGAGGCAAGCTGATTTGTGCCTTGAAATAATATTCCCCGACGGGGCGGACGGATCCCAAGGCCCAATCGGGAGCCTTGCTTTTGTTCAAAGCAAGGCTCCCAGCTTTTTCTTGACCATTGAAATACCTATTTACACAAAATATTCCGTGTTGTACTTTATGCTAACTTGTAAGGTGAAAATCACAATAAGCTCAATAAATATGGCATAAAGCTGAATATGCTTCAATAAAAAACTATGCCTTTAAAATATCCACGACCCAGATGCTTTGCGGCAGCGGCAAGTCCGAACACAAGGCAAAGTATCCTGAAATTCCTTGTACCGCTCCCCAATAGGCAATGGCGAGAGCTGTCGGGTCGCCGGCTTTGATCTGACCCTGCTGCTGGCCTTTGCGTATTACCGGCAGCAGCGGAGTTACGACATCGAAACCGGCAACCAGTTTTTTAACGCTTTCCGGCGCTGTTTCCGACCTAATTGTCTGCGCCATCAGCAAAAACATTTTCGCAGTAAGGGAATAATTGCGGAGCGACTCAAAAATAGCTTCCGTCATTTTTTCAAAAAGCACAATCGGTTCTATTTCATCCGTATTCAGCTTCAGTACGTTTTCGGGGCCGGAAAGTCCAATCTTCACTAGCTCCTCATAGAGCTTCTCTTTCGATTCAAAATAATTGAAGAAAAGGCCAACGCTGATTTGAAGCCTGCCTGCAATATCCCGGATCTTTGTTGCCTCAAAGCCACGGCTCACAATCATGTCAAGGCCGCATTCAAGAATCTGCTCTCTGCGTTCCGTCCTCTGTTTTTCCCGTCTCTTCGAAGGTTCGTCTCCCATTATTATTTCAAATCCTTTATAATCAGATTCGCCGCCTTTTTGCCATCGGCCACGGCCGAGCAAATCCCTCCGCCGGCGGATGTCCATTGGCCGCAGATACAGAAATTCTTTATACCGGGGACTATTTTTTTAATATTCGTTTTAAGCGCGGCGGGTGTGGGTGTAAAGCCTTCAAACGAACCGTGGTACAGGTTTGCCAGACGCACATATGTCGCGGGTGTCGCAACGTCGACAACGCTGACAGCATCCTTAAAGCCCGGAATCCGCCGTTCAACGGCATCCATAACCGCGGCGGCCAACTGCTGCTTTTGCCTTTTGTATTCAGTTTGATCCTCCGCACGCAGTTTTTCCCAATAATCGAGCGGTGCGCTCAGCATGACCATGACGCTGCTGCAATGCTCCGGTGCTGCGGAAACGTCAAAATCGAAGGAACGGATGCTGAAAGAATGCTGCATGACCTCCGACGTCACTTGAATACCTTCCGGGCACTCATAACGCATGGAATAGGGAATGTTAAACTTCTTTGTCAGCCCGAACGAGACAAGCGCCAGCGGCTCGAAAAGCGGTGCGGTTTTCAGCATTTCATTCAGCTGAGGATGTGTATATCTCCCTCCAAGCATATTTTGGAGCGTATCGTATGCGTCGCAGGCGGCAACAACGGCGTCTGCCGGATAAAAGGCACCTTTTGTCCGTATGCCTGTTGCTTTTCCGTTTTCGACAACGATTTCATCCACCTTGGCGTGGAAATTGATTTTGCCGCCAAGTGCACGGTACTTTGCCTCCATGCGCCGTATCATTTCAAGAGCACCGCCCATCGGATATCCGGCATTCCCGCTCATGCGTGTGCCCAGCATCATAATAAGAGCTTCCGCGGAAAATTCAGCCGGCATAAGTGCGGTAAGAAGATCCCGGATTGTTTGACTTTGAATGGCCTGCACGACCTCGCCGACCGTCCGGCCGAGATATTTGTGCGCAAGGCTTAAAAATCCTCGGCTGTTCTTCATAAACCCAATCATTTCGAAAAGGTTCGAAGGTACGCCTGCCGGCATTTCGGTATGAATCATGGCAGTGATATCACCGCAGAGCTCGTCGATTTTATCCCCGTCTTTTTCTGAAAGCGTATGCAAAAAAGCTCTGAATTTTGAAATCTCCATCGGAATCTCATGCATTACGCCGCCCATTTCCAAAAAGACGGAGTCTGCGTTATAGATTACCGTATTCTCTTCGAGCGCGCCGACTTCACGGTACAACTTATTAAATCCATCGCCGGACTTCGTGCCGACCATCCAATGAATGCAGCCGTCAAACCGGTAGCCATTTCTCACCCAGGCCGAGCACATTCCACCCGCCCAGCCTGAAAGCTCAAAAATTTCCGTATCAATACCGCTTTGCTGCAGATAAATTCCCGTACTTAGGCCGGTGAGACCCGCCCCGATAATGTTTACCTTTTTAGCCATAGTGCAGCGCCCTCATTTCAAACATAGTTAAACATTAGTTCATTGAACTTGTGTTCATTAATATTGTAATGGCAGTATTCCGTAATGTCAATAAAAATCACAAAGATAAACGCGTACTGGACAGCAGTAATTAAAAAATACTTGGCTACTTAAAGAGTCATGTTTAATTTGGGAAGTGATAGTTCGAATCCCATGCGAGAATTTAAAGATAGCGCTTTTGGTAATAAAACACATCAAAAATTCATGTGTCAGGGCGTCATGGACGGACAGAAAGAAAAATATGCGTGTATGGTCACAGTTGGTGAAAAGGGTCAATTTACGGATTTTCGGGACGAAAACAGAAAAAGTTGATTGGGACATGACGGCCAAAAGAGCTTTCATGCCTTTTTTGCATTCAAATTAAGAAATGGTGGTTTTTTAATGACAAACTACCTTAACAAATCCGAACGGATTAGTGGAGGAGTGCTCTATTAGGTTTACATTTTCTGTAGAAAGTTGTTGCATCCTGTGATATTATAAATCAGAAAAATCATTGTCAAGCTTTGCAGGGAGGTGGTTTCGTGCCGGTAAAAATTGTAATTTGCGACGACGCCGCGGAAGACGTCACCCTGTTGTCGGACGCTCTTTATACATACGACGCTTCCTTTGAGATTACTGCCTTTACAAGCGGAGAAGCAATGCTTTCGGAAATTATGGATTTCGATTTCTTCGCCGACATCCTGTTTTTGGATATCTATATGCCTGGCGTTAACGGAATTCTTGCGGCACAGCGAATACGCGCGGAGCGGAAGGACCTTAAGATTATCTTCATTTCGTCCAGCAAAGAGCATTATCCTCAGGCGTACGAAGTGTTCGCTTTTAACTACATCCTCAAGCCCTTTGACAAAGCACGGCTGTATGCCGTGCTGGATCGCGCCCTCGAAGAACTCGGGCGGGAAAACGCTTGCAAAATCAGCTTCAGCTACAAATCGGCCTCGTACAACGTGGTCTGCCGCGATATTCTATATATCGAAAGCCGGGACAAGCTGCTCCTTTTCCATTTGGCCGATGGCAGTATTTTGCAAACCTACTGGAGGCTGGATGAAGCGATAAGAGAATTACCGGAGCAATCCTTTATCCGCTGCCACCAGAGCTTTATCGTGAATATTTCCCAAGTTACTGAAATGGGTGAGAACTACTTCCGCATTGGGCAGGTCATGATAGGCATCTCACGTAAGTACTTGAGGTCTGCGAAAGACCAATACTATGCTTACATGTTCTCCCACATGGGCGGAGGGAAGCTACAATGAAAGAATCGAAACGAGGTAAAGCATGCTTGCTCTCAGGGCTTCTCTTTGTGCTCCTGTGCTCGCATCTGCCGGTGTTGTACACCCTGTTTTATCACGATCTGACAGCAGCGCCGACTGTGAAAGACGGCAGCATGGATGTAACAGGTGTTTTCCCGGCTAAAGACATTATTCTGGATGGAAACTGGGCGTTTTATTGGAACCGTCTGATTGCCGCCACCCCCGAACAGACGGGGAGTGCGGATTTTCTCATTCGGGTGCCGGACTACTGGTCAAAATACAAAATCGGCGGAGCTTACCTGACCGCAAGCGGCTGCGCAAGCTACCGACTCACACTGAGCGGTCTGGAGGTTTCCCGGCCCGTCACTGTCTTAATTCCGGATTTCGGAAGCGCGTATCGCGTTTTTATCGACGGCAAGCTTACGGCGGAAAGCGGCGTCGTGTCCCGAGATTCCGGCGATGTTTTTACCACGACCGGGGTGAAGCTTTATCCCGTGACGCTGTCCGACGCACCTGAGCATGTAGTCGTGATTGAGGTGGCTACCACTCGGTTTTCCGGGCTGTATATGGCCCCCGTTTTAAAGGACTATGACCGCGCCGTTCAGGAGGATGCCAGACAGAATACCGTGCGGCTGATTCTATTTGGAACGGCGCTCTTTTCCTTCTTCGTTCTGATTGTTACCTACTGCCTTTCCTTTCAGGAAGGCAGACATTCCTTCTGGCTCCCGGCCATGGGTTTCCTCATTCTGCTGCGCATTATGCTGACCACGGAGTTTTACAGCCTGTGGCAGAACACGGTGTTTTTCGGCCTCTCTTATGAGTCCGCTAATCCGCTCATGTTTCTTGTGTCCTTCTCATTTAAATATCTTTTGATTTATTTAATTGAAGGTCTGCTGGGAATCGGTTTTTCCCGGAAGGAAAAGCGCTTCTTTCTCATTTTTTATGCCGTGCTGTTCCTTGTCTACCTTTTCATGCCCAAAGGATTTTACGACCGGCACCTCACAATCGCGCTGCCCGCCGCCACCTTTGCCATGGAGATTTATGCCTTCTTTAAGGTCTGGTGCAACCGGCGTCATCTGAATAAATACGGCCTGATCATCTATTGGGGCACGGTTCTGGCGATAACCGGGCTGATCGTGGACTGCTACTACATCAACGGCAACATCTACCTGAATCTGTCTCTGGCGCTGCTTGTCTCATTTTCAGCATATATGATGATCCTCGGTCTGGTCGCGGCACTGCGAACCTCGGATCTGCGCAGCGAGCTTGCCTTATCCTCCTCCCGGCTGGCGCTGGCAAAAAAGCATATTGCCATGCAGACGGACTATTATGACGCCCTGAGCGCGCAGATCAATGAGGTCCGCGCCGTACGGCACGATATGCGCCATTTCGTAGGCGTGATGAAGCGGCTCTCCAAGGAAGGACGATTCGAGGAACTGGACCGGTTTTTAAGCGATTATGCCGATAAGAGCGAAACCGAGCCGCTGCCGGTATTCTGTGAAAATGTTGTTGCAAACTCCATTCTCGGGTATTACTCTTTCAAGGCCAGGGAGCGCAATATCACGTTCCGATGCGCCTGCGCCATCCCAAAACGGCTTCCGGTCAGCGGCGGCGACCTCTGCGTCGTACTGGGAAACGCACTGGAGAACGCTTTGGAGGCGTGCGAAAAGCAGCCCGAGCCGGATGCACGGTTCATCTCAGCGGAAGCAAGAACGACCGGAGGGCAGCTGCTGATCAGAATTGAAAACTCTTATAACGGCCTCCTGAACGAAAGAGACGGCCGTTATCTGTCCACAAAAAGCGACCGGGAACACGGCATCGGCCTGCGGAACATCCAAAAGGTCGTGGATGCTTACGGGGGCTTTCTCAAGACAGAGTATAACGGAACGACGTTTACCCTGATGGCCGCCTTTTCCCTGTCCGGGTGAATGCCCACCCTCCCTCCGACAGTATCTTCCAAACGGCTCTAAAATACCCTGTCAAATGGTTTGGCAGGGTATTTTATTTGTCAATTTCGGAATAAAAGCTTCAATTTCGCCACTCTGCGTTTTCAGGAAATAGCGCAGATACTATATACCCCGATGACAAAATAGAATCTTTACAAAAAATGAACCGCTCCCTGTCAAGTAGACAGTATTTTTATTGACACATGATATTTATCAAAATACAATAAAAGAAACAGATTAACGGATTACAGGAGGATATTATGCCTGAGGGAACAATTCACAAAAATGTCCGTGAGCAATTGATTGTTGCGGGGATTCAGGAAATAAACGGTTACGGACTAAAAAACTTTTCTATACGCAGAATAGCGAATGAATGCGGCGTATCCTGCGCGGCACCTTATAAACATTTTAAAGACCGCCAAAGCTTTATTGCCGCTATTATTGAATATATCAACAGGCAATGGATGGAAAGACAGCAAAAGATTCTGGAGAAGTTCCCCCAAAATACAAGAAAACAGCTTGTTGAAACCAGCCTGGACTATGTAAGATTTCTGGTGGAAAATCCACATTTCAGATCGATCATCATGCTCAAAGACGAGGAATTTGACAGTGTGTACAAAAATATGAGGGGTCAAATTAGCGCTCTTTCTCGGAACCTGATCAAAGAATACTGTAAAGAAGCTAATATGTCTGAAGATCGCGAAAAGTGCAAAACCTATATTGTCAGGTCGCTGATCTACGGCGCGTCACTCATGTTTGATAACGGCGAATTGGAGTACAACGAAGAAAATATGCGGTTTGTTGCGTTTTCGATAGATCGGGAGTTCGACCTGCCTTAAAAAGTCTTTGTGCAAATTGTGTATTGACACCCAGGCAGGGCATGGTATAATTGCGGAAGGTTATCACTGATAACCTTCCGCTTTGCTTTCGCTTGGAAAAAATCAAAGGTGCAGAAAAACATTGCGGCACCAATACGGAACAATATCAATTATTTACTTGGAGGTTATCATGGATGTATTCAACGCAGTTTCAGAATTGATAGCGGAGCATGTTGACTGCGACGTATCCGAAATCACAATGGAAAGCCGGTTTAAGGACCTGGGGATAGATTCTCTTGACACGGTTGAGATGCTCATGGACCTTGAGGACAAATTCGGAAAAGAAATTGAGCTGGACAAAAAAGTCGAAACGGTCGGGGATCTTGTCCACTTTATCGAAGAAAAAATAAAGGACCGGTAATATGATTAAAACCGTCTTATGTGAAATGCTTGACATCGTTCACCCGGTGTTTCAGGGCGGTATGGCCTGGATTTCCGACGGAAAACTGGCCGCCGCCGTATCAAACGCGGGAGGCCTGGGGATCATCGCCGCGGGAAACGCGCCGGCCGGTTATGTTCGGCAGCAGATTCGCCTTGCGAAATCGCTGACTGACAAGCCCTTCGGTGTGAACATCATGCTGCTCAGTCCCTTCTCTGACGAAGTTGCTCAGACCGCCGCTGAAGAAAAAGTTGCCATTGTAACAACCGGCGCCGGAAATCCTTCTAAATACATGGAGAGCTGGAACGCGGCGGGGGTCAGGGTTATTCCCGTTGTCGCCTCGGTTGCAATGGCGAAGCTGGTTTCACGGCTTGGCGCCCTTGCAATTATTGCAGAGGGCGGAGAAAGCGGCGGCCATGTTGGGGATTTAACCACGATGACGCTTGTTCCGCAGGTTTGTGATGCAACCGAACTGCCGGTCATTGCTGCCGGCGGTATCGGTGACGGAAGAGGCGTTGCGGCGGCCTTCATGCTCGGAGCGTGCGGAGTTCAAATGGGTACGAGGTTTCTTGTCGCCGAGGAATGCGCCGTTCACCCGACATATAAAGAAAGAATCATTAAAGCAAATGACATTTCGACAATCGTTACCGGTAAGCGGCTGGGACATCCTGTAAGAAGTCTGAAAACTCCATTTTCCAGAGAATATTTCAAAGCGGAATACAGTACTCTTTCAGACGAGGAACTGGAGACGATGGGAACCGGCGCGCTGCGTCTTGCCGCGCAGGAGGGAGACCTCAATCGCGGTTGCTTTCTCTCCGGCCAGATTGCAGCCATGGTCAAAAAGGAACAGCCCGCGGCGGATATTATCCGTGAGATTATGGAGGAAGCGGAAATAATCCTGAAGGGGGCCGGCAAATGGGTAAAATAGCGTTTGTTTTTTCCGGACAGGGCGCACAGTATCGCGGCATGGGACAGGAACTGTTTTACAAAAATCAAGCCTCGGCCGACATATTTAAGCAGGCGGATTCAATCCGTCCCGGTACATCGGCACAGTGCTTTTCCGGAACGGATGAGGAGCTTGCCGAAACTATCAACACACAGCCCTGTCTCTTTGCTCTCGAGCTCGCCGCGGCCGCCGCCTTGACCTCCTCGGGTATCAGACCGGACACAACTGCAGGGTTTTCCCTAGGAGAACTCTCGGCGCTATGCTTTGCAGGCGCATTATCCTTTGAAGAAGGCTTTCGCCTGGTTTGCCGGCGCGGAGAGCTGATGCACGCTGACGCGGAAAAAGCGGAAAGCGCCATGGCGGCTGTGTTAAAGCTTGACGCGGAAATGGTTGAAAGCCTGTGCGCGCAATATGAACATGTATACCCTGTTAACTACAACTGTCCCGGTCAGATTTCCGTTTCCGGCCTGAGGGCTGAACTTGAGGATTTTATGATACGTGTCAAAGCCGCCGGAGGCCGCGCAGTTCCGCTACGGGTCAAGGGCGGATTTCATTCACCTTTTATGGCTGAGGCGGCACAAAATTTCAGCGAAATATTGGAAAAAGTTTGCTTTAGGCCGCCACAGATGCCTTTGTATTCCGATTATACCGGGCTTCCTTACGGGGATGACTATGTGACACTGTTGTCCCGTCAGATATGCAGGCCTGTCAGATGGCAGGATATTATTACGCACATGATTCAAAATGGAGTGAAAACTTTCATCGAAATAGGCCCGGGGAATACACTTTGCGGACTGATTTCGAAAACAGATACCGCTGTTCGTACCCTTAATGTGGAGGATACCGCCAGTCTTGAAAGAACCATTCGGGAGGTTCACGCATGCTGAAAGGAAAAACCGCGATTATTACCGGCGGCTCAAGAGGTATCGGGAAAGCGATTGCAGTTAAATTTGCCTCGCTTCAAGCGGATATAGCAATAATATATGCCGGAAACAGGGAGGCCGCCGTGAGCGTGTGCGAGATGTGCGCGTTACGCTATAACGTGAAAGCAAAAGCATATTGCTGTGATGTGGCGGACTTCGAGGCTTCGAAAAGGACGGTTGCGGATATTAAAGAGGAATTCGGCGCGGCAGACATTCTGGTTAACAATGCCGGTATTACACGTGACGGGCTGGTCACTGTCATGAAAGAAACCGATTTCGATGAGGTGATCGGCACCAATCTTAAAGGCGCATTCAACATGATCCGGCACTGCAGCCAAATTTTTATTAGGAACCACAGCGGTAAAATTATTAATATCAGCTCGATCGTGGGGCTGACGGGCAATGCGGGACAGGCCAATTATGCCGCATCCAAGGCGGGCCTGATCGGGCTCACAAAATCAGTCGCCCGTGAACTCGCCGGCAGAAACATCACCTGCAATGCCATTGCTCCCGGATTTATTCGGACGGATATGACGCAGGCCTTGGAAAATACAAATCCATTTTTAGACGGAATCCCGCTGAAACGAGTCGGAACTCCTGAGGATGTGGCGGAGACTGCAGCGTTTCTTGCTGGTAATTGCTCTGATTACATCACGGGAGAGGTCATCCGTGTGGACGGCGGTTTGGCCATGTAAGGAGGAAAAAATGCGAAGAGCTGTTGTAACCGGCATGGGCATTATCAGCCCTGTCGGCAATACGGTAGATGAATTTTGGGACAATCTTATCCAGGGAAAGCACGGGATTGCGCCCATCACCAAATTCGATACAAGCGGCTACAAGGCAAAGCTTGCGGCTGAGGTTAAGAACTTCAATGCCAGAGATTATATGGAAAAGGCGGATATGCTCCGAAGCGACCTGTACGCGCAATTCGGGCTTGCAGCCGCCTGTCAGGCGGTGGAGGAAAGCGGCATTATCGGCACGCTTCCCGCGGAAAGGCTTGGGGTATATTTCGGAACTGGAATTGGCGGAATACAAACAATTACCGATGAGATTGATAAGCTCAGAAGCCGCGGCCCCCGCAAAGTGTCGCCGTATTTTGTGCCCATGATGATTGCAAATATGGCGGCAGGTTTGATCGCCATACGTTTTGGCTGCAAAGGGGCCGCCATGCCGTCTGTTACTGCCTGCGCTTCCGGAGCAAACGCCTTGGGAGAGGCCCTTCGCGCTATCCGCCACGGGTATGCGGATGCTGTGATTACCGGCGGAGCGGAGGCTGCCATCACCGAATGCGGCGTTGCGGGTTTTATTAATATGCAGGCGCTATCTGTTTCCGAGAATCCGGACGCGGCTTCACTCCCCTTTGACCGCCGCCGCGGCGGCTTCGTTATCGGCGAAGGCGGCGCGGCGCTTGTGCTTGAAGAGTATGAACATGCAGTCAGCCGCGGCGCGCATATTTATGCCGAACTCTGCGGTTACGGCGCCACCTGCGACGCTTATCATATCACGGCGCCCAGACCGGATGCGGAGGGCGGTAGCCGTGCCATGACGGACGCGCTGCTTGAAGCAAACTATACGGCTAAAGAGGCCGTGTATGTCAATGCCCATGGAACTGGGACCCCTCTGAATGATGCCGCGGAAACTCTGGCGATAAAAAATGCATTTGGCGCGGACAAGGCCGGGGAAGTCTTTATCAGTTCCAGCAAATCCATGACCGGGCACATGCTGGGGGCGGCGGGAGCGGCGGAGGCAATAGTCTGCATTCAAGTTTTAAGCGAAGCTAAAATTCCTCCGACCATCAACCTGATAGAGCCGGATCCCGAATGTGACTTAAACTATATTCCCCACAAAACAGTCAACGCAAGTATTGACCTTGCTGTCTCAAATTCTTTTGGATTCGGGGGCCACAACGCCTGCCTCGCATTCAGAAAGGTATGAACATGGAAGAAAACAGCATCCGTAAATATGCAAATCTGATGCAGGAGTTTGGCCTTACCGGTTTGGAGATCTGCAAAAATGGGGAGACCGTCCGTTTGGAGAGAACGAATCCAGTAAAAGAAGCGGCTTTCGTAAACGCGGTACAGCATAATGAAACGGAGGAGGACTCACCGGATTTCATTAACGTCCGTTCGCCCATGGTCGGCGTATTCTACCGCTCGCCCGCAGAAAACGCGGCGCCCTTTGTACAGGTGGGGGATACGGTACAAAAGGGGGACGTTCTGGGTGCCGTTGAGGCAATGAAACTGATTAACGAGATTATTGCCGAGCAGAACGGAATAGTTGCCGAGGTCTGCGCTGAGAACAACAGTGTCGTTGATTTCGGACATATACTCTTTCGACTCAGAAAGGGGCGGGAATGAATCAGGAAGAAATTAAAAAAATACTCCCTCACCGGAACAGTATGCTGCTTGTTGAGGAAGTATATGAAAAAGAAAACACGGCATACGGCAAATATCATGTACGAGGGGACGAATGGTTTTTGCGGGGGCATTTCCCGGAAAATCCAGTGGTTCCCGGTGTTATCCTTTGCGAAATGCTCGCGCAGTCCGCCTGTGTGCTCTTGCGTGAAACGATGCTTGACGGCGGATTGCCGCTATTCTCCGGCTTGAACAATGTGCGGTTCAAAATGCCGGTAAGGCCCGGCGATACCTTTGAAAGCGAGTGCAGAATTTTACGGGCGAAGCCTCCCTTTTATTTTGCTGAAGGACAGGGCTTCGTGGCGGGAAAGCTTTGCGTTAAGGCAGAGTTTTCTTTTGCCATTTCAGGAGTGTGAGGCATGTTTTCCAAAATTCTTGTTGCTAACCGCGGTGAAATTGCCGTTCGTATTATCCGTGCCTGCAAGGAGATGGGGATAGCCACTGTTGCGGTATTTTCGGAAGCAGATGCGGAAGCGCTGCATGTGGCGCTTGCGGATGAGAGCTTCTGCATTGGTAAGGCGGATGCCGCCGACAGTTATCTGAACGAGGAAAGGATTATTAGTGCCGCCCTTGTCTCGAACGCTCAGGCTATTCATCCCGGTTATGGCTTTTTATCTGAAAATGCGCATTTTGCGGAACTGTGTGAGAAAAATAACCTGGTATTTATCGGGCCGACGACAGAGAACATGAAGCTGCTGTGCGATAAGGAAAGAATAAAGCGGCTGATTGCCGGGGCAGGGCTTAACATTATTCCAGGTTCGGCGGTCCTGGGTACTGTTCAGGAGGCGTCCGACGCCGCGGAAAGAATCGGATATCCGGTTATGCTGAAAGCGCGCTCCGGCGGCGGCGGACGCGGCATTCGGCTTGTCCGGGACTTTTCCGAGCTGGAAGAAGCTTTTTCATCCGCAGTAACCGAGGGCGCGGCCGCTTTCGGTGACGGAGCGGTATACATGGAGAAATATATCCATCCTGCAAGGCACATTGAAATGCAGCTGCTTGCGGATGAATGCGGCAATACTGTTTGCCTCGGCGAGCGTGACTGTTCCATACAGCGCAGGAACCAAAAACTGATTGAGGAATCGCTCTCCCCCGCAGTCAGCGAGAAGCAAAGAAACGCAGTTATGGAACAGGTTTCCAAAGCGGTTAAACACCTGGGATACGTCGGCGTCGGAACTTTGGAATTTCTTTTTGACGAAGCCGGAATTTTTTATTTTATGGAGATGAATGTCCGTCTCCAGGTGGAGCATACCGTGACCGAATCCCTCACGGGGATAGACATTGTAAAGTGGCAGATCCGCGTTTCCGCGGGAATTCCTTTGAATTTCGAGCAAAAGGACATTGTTTTAAAAGGCTCCTCCATCGAATGCCGTATCAATGCGCTTGCACCGGGAACGGTTGCGTTTTTGCATGTGCCGGGCGGCCCTTTTGTGCGCTTTGATACCTTTCTGATGACCGGGACTCAAATTACCCCATTTTACGATTCTCTGCTCGGTAAGCTGATCGTCTATGCCGGAACCCGTGAGGAAGCGCTCCGCAAAATGAAGTCGGCACTCTGTGAACTGGTAATCGATGGCGTGTTGAACAATATAGAGGAGCAAACCAAAATCATAAGCAGTGATAAATTTATGAGCGGAAAATATAATCTGGACTTTTTTCTGGAGTGAGGTGTTTCGTTTGTCATTTGCGCTTTTCTTACTAAAACCCAAAAATGAACTTGAAAAGGGGGGAAGAGAAGCCTTCCCGGTGCTCGCGGATGAAAATGAACCGTCGGAATCGTGTCCAAACTGCCATAAACAAATTCCTTTAAGTCAGATTTGGGGCAATTATCATACCTGTTCCTGCGGTTACCATTTCCGCATGAGCGCGCGGCAGCGCATAGGTTTTATTGCGGATGCCGATTCTTTTCAGGAAATGGATGAAGCGGTTGTCTCGAAGGATGTGCTTTTTTTCCCCGGCTATACGAAGAAACTGGAGATGACGAAGCAGGCTTGCGGCGAGGCTGAGGCGGTAATTTGCGGAAGAGGCGAAATCGGGGGTAATGCCTGTTGCCTGTTCGTTATGGAGCCGTTCTTCATGATGGGCAGTATGGGAACGGCCGTCGGCGAAAGGATTACACGTCTGTTTGAATACGCGACGCAACATATGCTTCCAGTGGTAGGCTACACGGTTTCCGGAGGAGCACGCATGCAGGAAGGCCTTCTATCCCTGATGCAGATGGCGAAAACCAGCGGAGCCGTGAAGCGCCACAGCGATCAGGGACTCTTTTATCTGGTAATTTTGACGGACCCGACAACCGGCGGAGTTACGGCAAGTTTTGCGATGGAAGGCGATATTATTCTCGCCGAACCTGGAGCTACGGTGGGCTTCGCCGGAGCTAGGGTGATCGAGCAGACAATTCGTAAAAAGCTGCCGCATGGTTTTCAGAAGTCCGAATTTCTCCTGGAACATGGCTTTGCGGATGCGATTGTTTCGAGGCAAAAACAAAAGCAGACCGTTGCAGCTCTGTTAAATCTGCACTGCGGAGGGAAATACTGTGAGTGAGACCGCGTTTGACAAGGTTAAAATTGCGCGAGCCAACAACCGGCCGACGGGCATTGATTACATAGAACATATTTTTTCGAGCTTTATCGAGCTGCATGGTGACAGGCGCTTTGGAGATGACCCGGCGGTAGTCGGCGGCGTCGCTTTTCTGGACAGACTTCCGGTCACCGTCATTGCAATAGAAAAAGGGCACTCCGCGAAGGAACGCCTGGTTCGGAATTTCGGCGCGCCCAATCCTGAAGGCTACCGGAAGGCAATGCGGCTCATGAAGCAGGCCGAGAAATTTTGCCGCCCCGTAATTTGCTTTGTGGATACCTCAGGCGCATTCTGCGGAATTGGCGCTGAGGAGCGCGGGCAGGGTCAGGCAATTGCGGAAAATTTAATGGAGATGATGACTCTGAAGACCCCGGTTATCTCCATCCTGATCGGAGAGGGCGGAAGCGGAGGCGCGCTCGCGCTCGCTGTGGCGGACCGGGTATGGATGCTGGAAAACTCCATCTATTCCGTGATTTCTCCGGAGGGATGCGCCAGTATCCTATGGAAGGATGCCGGACGTGCGGCCGAAGCCGCGGAAAGCCTGAAACTAACGGCGCGAGACGCGTTTTCCATGTTGGTAATTGAAAAGATCATTTCGGAAAAGGAACTAGGAAAAGACAGCTTTTACTCGGGAGTGAAAACAGCTCTGTCCAAAGAGCTGGAATCTCTGATTTCCGATTCCTGTGGAATGCTGATTGAAAAGCGATACCGGAGGTTTCGGACAATCGGGAATCCAGATCTGAAGGGAGGCTGATTTGCCATGCCGTATTCGGTTTTGCCATATAAAAGACGTGCTTTTTATTATGAAACTGACAGAATGGGGATCGTCCACCACTCCAACTATATCCGCTGGATGGAGGAAGCCCGTCTGGATTTTATGCAGCAGGCTGGCTTAAGCTATGAGGATATGGAGGAAAACGGTATTATTATGCCGGTTATTGAGGTCTCCTGCAAATACATTTTTTCCGTGCGCTATAACCAGACGGTTAATATTTATTCAAAGCCTGTTTTTTTCAACGGGATCAAGGCGGTTTACAGATATGAAATATATATCGAGGACAATAATATGCTCGCCGCCTCCGGTGAGAGCAGCCATTGTTTTCTTGATGATGCCAAAAGAACGCCCGTAAGCTTAAAAAAGCGCTATACGGAATTTTACGATAGAGGCATGGCTTTGCTGAGGGAGTAACAGGGTTGTAGGCAAAGAAAGGAACAGACATAAATATGAGCATCTACCAGCGATTTTGCGAAGAACAATTTGACGAAAGCGGAAATCTGATCGGCTTTAAAATAAAGTATCCGGAAAATTTCAACTTTGGTTACGACGTAGTGGACTGTATTGCAAAGATGGAGCCTGAAAAAACTGCGCTTGTCTGGTGCAATACCGATGGCGGAGAGCTTATTCTGAGCTTTCGGGATATGCAGGTGCTGAGCAGCAAAGCGGCAAATGTATTCCGGGCACACGGAATAACTAAGGGCGATAAGGTTATGGTCATGCTGAAAAGGCGCTATGAATATTGGTATACCGCAGTTGCTCTCCATAAGCTGGGAGCGGTGCTCGTTCCGGTAACCCATATGCTGACTGTGGAAGACGTCGAATACCGCATTAACAGCGCAAACATCAAAGGCGTGGTATGCACGCCGGACGAGGACGCAACGAGGAAAATTATCACGGCAAAAGAAAACTGCGGTAGCCTCTCATTATTGTGGACAGTGCAGAAGACAGTGGACGGCTTTGAAAACCTGTCGGAAGAGGTAGCGGGGGCACCGGAAAAACTGGAACGGCAGCAAACACTGGCAGCGGAGCCAATGATAATGTATTTTACCTCGGGGACAACGGGTTACCCAAAGGGGGTCAAACACGACCATACCTACCCCCTCTCGCATATCATAACCGCAAAATACTGGCAGCAGGTCACAGACGGAGGGCTGCATTTCACGGTCGCCGAAACAGGCTGGGCAAAAACCTCCTGGGGCAAAATTTATGGCCAGTGGCTTGCCGGAAGCGCGGTTATGGTTTTTGACTTTGACAATTTTGAACCGAAACAGCTTATGACAATAATAAACCATTATCAGGTTACGACATTCTGCGCCCCGCCTACGGTATATCGATACCTTACGAAAAAAGGCATGGTCGATATGCCAAGCCTGAAACACGCCTCTACCGCTGGCGAGGCTTTAAATCCGGAGGTCTTCAGGCGTTTTGCCGAGCAGACCGGAATCCCCCTTATGGAGGGCTTTGGTCAGACGGAAACCTCCTTGATTCTTGCAAATTTCGCGGGCAGCATTTCCAGACCCGGTTCCATGGGAAAGCCATCCCCTCTTTATCAGATAAAACTTTTGAAGGATGACGGCAGGCCTGCGGAAGTCGGCGAAATTGGCGAGCTCGTGATCGTTCCAAAGGGAAATGAAAAACAGCTGGGAATATTTATCGGATATCAGGACAATCCGGCGTTATACCAGTATGTCTGGAGGGGCGGAGTCTACCATACCGGGGATACCGCCTGGATGGATAAGGACGGATACTTCTGGTTTAACGGGCGAATTGACGATGTTATCAAGACCGGCGGATTTCGGGTCGGACCTTTTGAAATTGAGAATGTTCTGATGGAGCATCCCGCCGTAATGGAGTGCTCGGTAATAGGAGTGCCGGATGAACTGCGCGGACAAGCGATTAAGGCAGTTGTCGTACTCTCTCCCGGATATGAGGCATCCGCTCCTCTTCAGAAGGAAATTCGCGAATTCTGCAATACCAGAGTGGCTGAATACAAATGGATTCGATTTGTTGAATTTGCAGCGAGTCTGCCAAAAACAATAAGCGGAAAGATTCGCAGGATTGAGTTAAGAGCATAGCTGTATTTTTTATGTATAAAAAACCGGTGGGAAACGGCCCGTCCTTCCTTGACGTTTATTTTGTTGTCCGGCGCGTGCCGTTTCCCAAAATATATAAGGGTAAAAGCCGAATGTAGATTTGCGGTTACATTATCACAATACCGGCCATGTGAGCGCATATGCGCTCACATGGCCGGTAACAGCTTCAGCGGCAGCGTCCGGCGCGGGGGCTGTTTCTATCGATCAGCAGGTTATTGAAGATGACTATGATGAGCGCCGCGAGCAGGCAATGCAGGAAGCCGCCGAGATTTATTCCGGGCACCAGAGCGTCGGCAAGCATGATGGTCAGGGCGTTTACCACGAAGCTGAACAGCCCAAATGTCAGGATATTGAAAGGCAGGGAAATAAGCAGCAGAACCGGCTTAAGCAGCAGATTTACAATCAGCAGGACAAGCCCAATAAGCAGAACCGCCGGGACGCCGCTCAGAAACACCGTATCGAAAAGTTTCGAAACAATGTAGACGGCAAGGAGAATGGAAAGATATTTTAAAAAAAGTTTACTCATCTTACCTCCGCACAGCTTGCGCTATCTGATATTAATTGAGACCGATACGCCTTCAGTTTCAATGTCCAAAAGGTCATAGGGCCCGTCTCCGCTCACCGAGCCAAGGAGGGCAATCAGCGCGCGGATAAGCTCTCCAGCCGTGCGGATGGATTTCCCCGAGCCCAAAGCGGGCGATTTCGGCACAAAAACGCTTATTAGCGACAGCAGATCCATAAAGCTGTCCAACAGTTCCCTGAAAACATGGATCGAAAGCGGAAAGCAGATGCGAATATCCCTGCCGTTGTTTACACGCAGACGGAACCACAGAAAGCCATGGCCACTATTCGACATAGATCCTTACCTTGACCAACGCCTTGTGTTCCTCGTCCCAGGCCTCCACGTCGACAATATTGGGATCCTCCAGCGTGCCGCTCAGCACCTCTTCGATTATCTTTGCGTAATCGATGCTCGCCACGTCGACGCCCTTGGCCTCCATCTGTCTCCTGGCATCCGCCGGAATATAAGCCGTAACTTTACCGGCCACTTCGCCGATCGTGGTTAGAAGCCTGATGGGTATGTTCACGTTGACGTTGACGGTCTTATTGTCGGATGAGACCTTAATTTTCAGAAACTTGTAGCTGCGTATCGCGGCCGGGGAGGTATTTGCGCCCGTTCCCGCCGCTGCCGGCTCTGCGCCCGCTTTCAGCGCATCCAGAAGCTCCATGCCCTCCGCGGCAGTTATCTGGCCGTTTTCGATCATTTCCAGAATTTTTAATTGGTCACTCATTTTTCGTTCCTCATTTCAATCACAAATTTTTGATTTTTTCTGTGGCTTCCTTAGCCGATATTTCGCCTCTCGACAGCTGATCGAGAATATCGTTTCTCGCAGCCTCTTTTGCCTCGTTTTCCTGGGCTGCCGGCCTTGAGGAGACCTCGAATCCGAGACCTCTGATGACCGAGTCGAGTTTTCCGCGTACTGTCGGATAGGATATCCCGAGTTCCTTTTCAACGTCCTTGATGTTGCCGCGGCATTTAATAAATACCTTCGCGAATTCGAGATCGTCCTCAGGAAGACGGCAGAATTCGCAGGGCTGAAAATCGCCCTCTATCGCTGTGGAGCACTTGGGACATCCAAGCTTTATTATGGAGAGCCGTTCTCCGCATACAGGGCATTTGCCCGGAGCTTTGTATTTCATCGTTTCACCGCCCAATAGGTTTTTGATGTTTTGAATATACACCGCTGTGTAAATAAAGTCAATAATAAAATTAAGATAATTAATAGAAAAATTAAGATAATTAATATTTATATTAACAATACAAAAATCGGCTTGCCAAGCTGCCCAGTACGGTCGTCCGGAAAAAGCCTGTCAGAAAGGATTCGATTGAAAGAGCGAGGAGGTTGTGGTATAATTTAAAGGAGTAAATGCCGTTTAGACACAGGCATAAGTGGCCGCGCTTCCCGTGACGGGACAGAGAGCGGAGGATGCTGAAAGGAATCAGTATGGAGAAAAGACGTGTTTTAATAACCCTGCCTGCGCTGATATTGGCCGCCGCGGTTCTGGCCGGATGTTCGGGAGGACGGATTAAAGACAAGGCGGAACCCTCGCAGGGGGCGCCTGATACTTCAGACGCCTCTGCCGGAATTACCGCAGGGAAGCCGTCTGCCGAGACGGACAGTCTGTCGCCGACAGCCTCAGCGGCGGTAAGCACCGCGCCGGGAGACAGACTCGCCGACGGGTCATATCCCGTATATGTGACCGGAGCCGAGACGGAAAACGGGAAATACTATCTGAGATTCAAAACGATCGCTCAGTATGACGTCATTCCCGAATACCTGGAAAAGGTTTATACTGCCGGGGAACTGATCCATGACGAGAAGACAGGGGACTACTATACGGGGGACTCCTGGGATTTGGAGAAGTACTACGACAACAATTATCCCCTGATCGAATATAAGGACGGGAAAGTCGGGCAGATCAATATGCAGGAACTGCCCGGGCTGTTGGGGCTTACTAAAGCAGATTTTCTTGAAAAGATCGCAAGCTTTACGAATGAAGACGACAACGTTACTCTGTATACAGACGTGAACAAGGGGGAGCATGCGTGTTGTATCAGAGGGGACTGTGATATCGAAGTCAGCGGAGCGCTTGCGAAGGAAGCGCCGACAACCGATAAACTCACACCGGAGGAGCTTACAAAGAGAATAGATCAATATTTTGAGAACGGCGACCTCACGTATTTATACAGAGTTACTATTGCGCTGAGAAACGGGGAGGCGTCGGCATTTAAAGAGGAATTCCATCCCTGAACACAAAACGAAAATTCAGGCCCGCACCGAAAAAACGATTCGGTGCGGGCCTTTGGATTAAGAGTGATTTATTTGAGAAAAAGGGCCTTTTCCACCGGGAAAAGGTAAAAATCAGAACTGGACGAAAGCCGGCGTATCGGCGGGAGCAAACAGGAGCTGTTTGAGCTCGGAGTCCAGTTTCAGGACGGATATGGAGAAGCCGCCCATTTCAAGTGAGGTCATGTAGTTACCGACAACGGTCTTTGCCACCTTGATGCCCTTGGAGGCCATAACATGAGCGACTCTGCGGTTTACAACCTGCAGCTCCATAAGCGGGGTTGCGCCGAGTCCATTTATCAGGAGAGCGACTTCGTCGCCGCTGCCAAGCGAAATATCCGCAAAGATCTTATCGAGCAGGATGTCCGTAATCTCGTCCGCGGGACGCAGGGCTTCGCGGTGCGTGCCCGGCTCGCCATGAATTCCCAGGCCAATTTCCATTTCGTCTTCGCTGAGCGTGAAGCTCGGTTTTCCCGCTTCGGGTACCGTGCAGGGGGAGATGGCCATGCCCATGGAGCGCACATTCGCGATTACCTTTTCGGCAACGGCTTTGACTTCTTCAAGAGAACCGCCCGCTTCCGCCTTTGCTCCGGCGATCTTATGGATGAAGATCGTTCCCGCAATGCCTCTGCGCCCCGTCGTCCAAGTGCTGTTCATAACGGCCACATCGTCGTTTACCACGACTTTGTCGACCTTGATGCCCTCGGCATCGGCCATTTCAGCGGCCATATCAAAGTTCAGAACATCGCCGGTGTAGTTTTTCACGACAAGAAGAACGCCTTTGCCGCCATCAACCGCCTTGATTGCCTCAAAAATCTGATCCGGTGTGGGAGAGGTGAATACGGCTCCCGCTACGGCACCGTCCAGCATGCCTTTGCCGACAAATCCGCCGTGAGAGGGTTCGTGTCCGCTGCCGCCGCCGCTGACGAGAGCGACTTTTGCTGTGGGAGCTCCGGCCCGGACCAGTACGTTGAAGCCGTCCAGACGGCGCAAATACTGTGGATATGCGAGAGTCATACCCTCCAGCATCTCATCCACCACATTCGCAGGATTGTTGATAATCTTTTTCATGACATAGAACCTCACTTTCCTGAATTGAATTTTATTCAGAAGCCCGCCTTTTGGCAGTCTATCTTTTCAGATAAATTTCCCGGTTATGTCCTAAAGCTTGTGCAACTCGCGCGACGCCTCCGCTTCCTCCACAATCTCGTCAATATCCGCGCCGGTCGATGCACAGATAGCCGCGCCGACAGCTCCCTCCACAATAGGTGCGTCGGCAATTCTGACTCGCTTTTTGAGCTCTTCATCAAGCAGCTCAAGCGCCATATCGGTGCTGAGAATCGCGCTGCCGAGATCGGCCAGAACGACGACGCCTTCGCCGGTGTCGGCTTCCAGAATGGCCTCGCTGATACGCACGGCGTCGGTTCCGATTGCCCCGTCCGCAAGGCCGCCCGCCGCAACGATTTTAAGCTCGTCCCCAGCCATCTCAGAGGCAATATCAACAACCCCCTGCGCCACCTTGGCGCTGTGTGAAACAATTACCAATCCAACCATATGACCATGCCTTTCATCATCCCAGCTGGAAAGGCTTATGCCTTTTCAGCGTTCCTAAAATACTCGGTAAAAGCTCTGAGTATAACCGTGGCCGAAGTCGCCCCCGGATCCTGATGGCCGATGCTCCTGTCTCCCAGATAGCTCGCGCGGCCTTTGCGGGCGGCTATGGTCTTGGTGTATTCGACGCCAGCGGCGGCGGCTTTGCAGGAGGCCTCAAGGCATGTGAGGAGGTCACCCCCGTTATTCAGGCACTCGCTGAATGCCGTATAGGCGGGTTCGAGCGCGTCAATCATCGTCTTATCTCCGGGTACGGCGCCGCCACGGGACTCTATCCCGTCGATCGCAGTCCGGAGCAGCTGCTCCGCGAGCTGCGCGTCGACTTCCGCCCGATTTTCCGCGGCCTTTGAGCTGCGCAGGAAAGCGGTGCCGTAAAGCGGACCGGAAGCGCCGCCGACTGTGGAGATCAAAGTCATCGCCACTGTTTTAAGACCGGACTGCAGATCAGCGGGAGGCGATTGGGTCAGCTTCTCAATCACCGCGTTGAAACCTCTCGCCATATTTGCGCCGTGGTCACCGTCGCCGATTTCACGGTCCAGATCGGTGAGAAAGTCCTTGTTTTCGTTGATTGCATCGGTTACAGCCTGGATTGCATCCACAAAACGATTGTCTGACATACTCTACCACCTTCACAATTTGAAATTTGTCATTAAAATAGCGTGCCGCCGGATATTATTGCCTATATCCGGAGTGAGCCGCTATTAGCCAGCCCATGCCGAACATGACTTTTTCAGTTGAACTCTCAGTTACTGCCCGCCTATTATTATAATATCAGTATCATTATAACATTATAATATAAATTCCATTATATTTCAATCGGTTTGAGAAATTTTACAAATTACGCCTTCCAAAATGTGGGCTCTAAAATAGAAAAAACCACCGCGGCCCGCGCCAGCTTGTGCGCAGGGCGGGGCGGTGCTAAAATATAGGAAATGCGCAGCTCAGGAGGTCGGTGACAGCAGATGAAAATTCCCGCTGAAAAAAGTGTTTTCAATAAACTCGTTATGGGCCTGATGCTGGCTTTCTTCGGCAGTATAGCTATTATGTCAACCATAGACATAATTTCCGGGTACGGAAGCGGCCTGTCCGACACGGGCATACTCGTCTTGGCTTTTTTACTCTGTCTGTCAGCTCTGGCCCTAATTTTCAGGATACGCGGCGCGAGGGCCTTTATGCTTGCACTGGCCGTTTTGGCTTTTTCTCTGAGGGTCGCATGGATCGTTCTTGTGAAAACTCAGCCCGACTCCGATTACTACGTCATGTACGCCGCGGCGCGAAAGGCGGCAAAAGGGGACTTCTCCTTCAACACGGATCCGTATTTTGCCGCGTGGGCCTATCAGATGGGCTTTACGCTCTATCAGTCGCTGATAATCAGACTTTTCGGCGAGGGGATATTATCTCTGAAGCTGATAAACTGCATTATTTCAACGGGAACGGTGATATTGGTCTATAAAACAGGCGAGACCGTTTTTAACGAGCGGGCGGGACGGCTGGCGGGGCTTCTTTACTGTGTTTATCCCCCTGTAATTATCGCGGACTCGGTGCTGACCAATCAGATCATGGCTTCGTTCCTATTCAGCCTTGCGGGTTATCTGCTTGTGGCCGACAGAGAGGAGAAGCGCTCGACCTATGTGCTTGTCGGAATGCTCTTCGCCCTTGCGGATATAGTGAGGCCGCTTGCGCCGGTCATGCTCGCGGTCTTTATTTTATACAGACTCATCCGCTTTATATCGGCAAAGGACAGAAAGCTTTTATTGAACACCGGAATAGCGCTGCTGACGTTCTTTGTAATTTTTGAAGGAACAGGCCGTCTCCTGACTGCCGCGAAAATAAGTCCGAACGGGCTTGACGACAGGGACCCGCTGTGGAAGTTCGTGATTGGCCTGAATTATGCCACGTCCGGCCAATATTCCGACGAGGACGCGCTGTATGTGAGCGGATACGCTCTGGGCGAGGAGAGAAATGGAAAGGAACTGGAACTGATAAGGGAGAGAACGGCGAGTCCCGCAAGGCTTGGGAAACTTATGCTTGAGAAATACGCTATTATGTGGGGGACGGAGGACAGTATGGTTTACTGGAGTGCGGATGTGGGGCAGCCGAAACTCATGGAGGAGGTGGGCGAGTCGGAGCAGATAATGTATCTCGCGGCGGCGCTCGCGGCGCTTATCGCAGCTGCCGCGCTGTTCCGCAGCAAGAATGAAAAGGCGTATCTGTTTGCGCTTCTGCTCCTAATCTATATGGGCGCGCATCTGCTTATTGAGATACAGACACGCTACAGGGATTTCATTCTGCCCGCGATGTTCATTCTGGCGGGCTTTGGCCTGTCCGTCTGCCGTGACGCATTAAGGAAAAGAGCGGAACCAGGACGATAAAAGCCGGATAAGGTACAAAAAGTGGCCCGTGGCTAAGAAAACCACGGGCCACTTTTTATCCTCTTTTGATTACGCGGCTCTCGGCGGCCGTCATGAATTCATACATCGGCGCAAGCAAAGTAAAATCCCGCGCCAGAACATCCGCGAGAGAGTCGGAATACAGTAGCGCGAAGTCTACACTGTCGGCGATGAAACAAAGACTGCGCTGGTCGAGCCATTTGCGTTTGTTTTCGGGCTGTCCGGGGTAACGACTGCGTTTGAACTTCGTATCCTCAATATAAAATACCGACTGACTGTCGAAGGCCCTATTTGCCGCCAGATAGGTTTTGTCGTCCGCAAGGATCATCCCGCGCATCGCCTCCATTGACTCGGGGCTGGCCTGATAATAGCCGCAGCCGTAACGGAAACCTCTGGGCGAAAACTCAAAGAAGAAGCCAGGAAGACCGTTATACAGCTTCTTGTCGCGCAGGAAAGAGCACCACATCACATCGCGGAAAATGGACTTGTCATGTGAAAAGCGCGTGTCGCGGTAGATGCGCGAGATGGAACGTCCGACTTTCGGCTCACAGATCAGAAGAGGGTCGATGGAGAGCATGGCGGGGGTCAGTGCGGTGACGAGCTCGCGCAGGGGGGAGAGCACAAGGCTCTCGTAGTCGCCGCGGTGTTCGGTGAACCAGGTCTTGTTGTCTACGACGCGGTTTTCAAAAAGAAAGCTCAGGGTTTTTTCGGAGAAAGGCATATAATCACCTGTCGTTAATAAAGTATACTCAATATAGCCTATCGGAGCGGATTTGTAAAGAGCCCCCCTTTCGGGGCTGCGGACGGTCCTTGCTTATAGTGCCGTAGCAGTCCGGGCGGCGGTCACGGAAAAAGCCCCAGGCAAGTCTGTTTTCGGAGATTCTATCGAGATCGAAGGGCGCGCAAAGCACGCCTTCTTCATCCCGCCCCGCGGAGGCGACAAGCTCTCCCGTGTCGTCTGTGATGAAAGAGGAACCGTAGAAGCGAAGCGTGGAGGCCTGACCGCCGTTCTCAGCACAGGGAGAGACCTCTTCGAGGCCGGTTCGGTTGGCGGCGGCGACGGGGACAATGTTAGCGGCGGCGTGGCCCTGCATGCAGCGCCGCCAGTGCGACATGCTGTCACACTTTAAAATCGGCTCGCTGCCGATGGCGGTGGGAAAGAGAAGAAGTTCGGCTCCGCTCAAAACGAGGGCCCGGGCAGTTTCCGGGAACCACTGGTCCCAGCATATGCCGACGCCAATACGCCCGAAGGCGGTATCCCATACGCGGAAACCCGTGTTGCCGGGGGAAAAATAGAACTTCTCCTGATAGTAATGGTCATCCGGTATGTGCGTTTTGCGATAAACTCCGAGCAGGCTCCCGTCGGCGTCCAGAACGGCGGCGGAGTTGAAAAGGCGGTTTCCCTCCCTCTCATAGAAGCTGACTGGAAGCACCGTACCAAGCTCCTTTGCAAGCGCCGCAAAGCGCAGTACGGCGGGATTCCGCTCTGTGGGCTCCGCATACGAATAATGGCGGTAGCGTCTTTCCTGACAGAAGTAGGGATAGCTGAAAAGCTCGGGCAAAAGGATAACGTTGGCACCGCAGGCGGCCGCATCGCGCACGAGACTCTCCGCCCTGCTCAGATTTTCCCCGATTTCCGCGGAACAATGCATCTGCACTGCCGCAACTGTCACACTGCGCATGGAAAACGCCTCCTTAAACAGTACATTTTATGAGAGCCGGGACTTATAGTCGCTGTATCCGAAGCTCCTGATTATACGGCAGCCGCCGTCCCCGGACATGGCGGCTATGGCGGGAAGCCTGAGCCCATTGAAGGTGTTATTCTTAACCATGGAATAAATGGCAAGATTATTGAATCGAAGCTTGTCGCCCACCTTAACGGGTTTATCGAAGGAGTAGTCGCCAAAATTGTCGCCAGCGAGACAGGTGCAGGCCGAAAGACGGTAACTGAAGGGCTTTTCCCCGGGCAGAGCTGAACGCTCAAGCGGGGGACGCAGCGGCATTTCGAGCACATCCGGCAGATGGCAGGCCGCGGAGCTGTCCAGAATGAGATTCGTGACGCCACTGTTTTCTACGATGTCCAGCACCTCCGTTACAAGATAGCCTGCGTTCAGGGCCACGGCCTCGCCGGGCTCCAAATAGATCTCGAGGCCGTACTTCTCGCCCATACGGCGAATACAGCGCTCAAGGAGAGAAATATTGTAGCCGGGACGTGTGATATGTTGCCCTCCGCCCATGTTCAGCCACTTCATATGATAGAGCCACGCGCCGAACTTCTCCTCGACCGCCCGCAGTGTGACTTCGAGAGCGTCGGCGTCCTGTTCGCAGAGCGTGTGAAAGTGCAGGCCCTCCACGCCGTCAAGCAGTTCCGGCTTGAAAGCGGAAGCGGTTACGCCGAGACGGCTGCCGGGAGCGCAGGGATCGTAGAGCGCATGGCTCTGGGTAGAGAATTCGGGATTTATGCGTACGGCTATACTGGCTTTTCCGCAGCGTTCCCGGTATTTTTCGAGCTGGGCAAAGGAGTTGAATACGATATGCCCGCAGAGCGAGGCAATCTCGTCAAACTCTTCATCTCTGTAAGCGGGGGAGAATATATGGGTCTCTCCCCCCATCTCTTCGGCGCCGAGCCTTGCCTCAAATAAGCTGCTGGCTGTCGTCCCAGCAAGATAGGGCCGCATCAGCGGGTACTCCGAATACATTGAGAAGGCCTTTTGCGCCAGAAGGATACGGCAGCCCGTGTCGTCCTGTACCTGTTTAAGAATCTCCAGGTTTTTCACCAGTTTGCCCTCGTCGAGAACATAGCAGGGGGTGGGGAGTTCGTTGAAATCCATCAGCTCACCGTCACGGGCTTTTCGTCAGTCATCCAAGGCAGGCCCCACTTGCCGAGTGCGTCCATAAAGGGGTCGGGATCGAACTGCTCGGCGTTGTAAACCCCGGGCTTTTTCCAGCGGCCGTCGGCGACAAGCATGGAAAAGATCATGGCCGGAACGCCTGTGGTATAGGAGATTGCCTGACTTCCAACCTCGCGGTAGCTCTCCTGATGGTCGCACACGTTGTAAATTTTCAGGGACCTTTCTTTGCCGTCCTTTTTGCCGGTGAAGATGCAGCCGATATTCGTCTTGCCGATCGTGCGGGGGCCGAGCGAAGCGGGATCTGGGAGGAGAGATTTGAGAAACTGAAGAGGGACAATCTTCACTCCCTGGTATTCCACGGCGGCAGTTGAGAGAAGGCCGACGTTTTCAAGGCATTTCATATGTGTCAGGTAGCTCTGCCCGAAGGTCATATAGAAGCGGATACGTTCTATGCCCGGTATGTTGACGGCGAGAGATTCAATCTCGTTGTGGTGCATGAGATAAATGTCCTTTTTGCCCACCTGCTCAAAGTCGTATTCCGTCTTGACGGACATGGCGGGTATCTCGACCCAATGCCCGTTCTCCCAATATGAACAGGGGGAGGACACCTCGCGAAGATTGATCTCGGGGTTGAAGTTGGTGGCAAAGGGCTGGCCGTGGTCGCCCGCATTGCAGTCGATGATGTCGAGCACGTGTACCTCGTCCAGCTGGTGCTTGAGCACCCAGGCCGCGTACACATTGGTGACGCCGGGGTCAAAGCCGCAGCCAAGCACCGCGGTGAGTCCGGCTTCTTTAAACCTGTCCATGTAGGCCCACTGCCAGGAATAGTCGAAATACGCCGAGAAACCCAGGTCCCGACAACGCTTTTCATAGACGGGGCGCCAATCGGGATCGTTTATATCCTCCGGCTCGAAGGTGGCTGTATCTATATAGTTGGCCCCGGCGGCCAGGCAGGCGTCCATAATGGCGATATTCTGATAGGGCAGAGCAACATTAAGTACCGCGTCGGGGGCGTATCCGCGTATCAGGGCGGTGAGAGCCGGCACGTCCATCGCGTCTATCTGAGCTGTTGTGATACGGGTCGCGGTTTTGCCCTCAAGCTTCGCTTTCAGCGCGTCGCACTTAGATTTTGTGCGGCTGGCGATGCAGATATCCGTAAATACCTCGCTGTTCTGGCAGCATTTGTGGATCGCGACGGAGCCTACGCCGCCGCAGCCGATAATGAGTAGTTTAGCCATTGGTTGTTCCTCCTGTTTTGAAATATGTTATGGGGCGTCAGTTGATTTTTCCGCCTGCATCCTCCGCTTCAATGAGCAAGTCCTCCACATATTTCGGCAGCATAAAAGCGCCGGTATGCAGATTTGTTGTGTAGTATCTTGTCTTTATTTCGCGCGCATTCCATTTTTCGGGCTTTAGGTCGTTTATGGGGTGGTATCTCTTGGATGCAAAGCCGAAGGTCCAGTAGCCGGAAGGACAGGTCGGAATATGGGCTTGATATACGCGGCTGATTGGAAAGCTCTGAAAGACCTTGCGGTGCATGCCCGTGAATATCGTCCCGCCCTCTTCGAAAAACGGACTGCCGTGCTGATAGACCATAATGCCGTCGTCTCTGAGAGCACGATAGCAGCTGCCGTAGAATTCCTTTGTAAACAGGCCCTCCGTATGCCCGAAGGGGTCGGTCGAATCGTTTATAATCACATCATAGTCGTCTCTGCGGCCGCGAAGGAAGGGGAGCCCGTCCCTGTTGACGATATTGACTCTGGGGTCGTCCAGCCCTTTTGCGGTGTCCGGAAAAAAATCCCTGCAGACGCTTATGAACATTTCATCCGGCTCGACCACGGTGATCTCCTCTATCTCGGGATAGGCGGTGAATTCCCCGGCCACACCGCCGTCGCCGCCGCCGATTATAAGAACCTTTTTAACGTCCGTGTGTACGGCCATAGGCACATGCGCCACCATCTCGTTATAAATAAACTCATCGGCCTCGGAGAAAATGATGTTGCCGTCCAGAGTGAGAAAGCGTCCGAACTCGGGGCTTTCAAACACGTCAATGCGCTGGAACTCGCTGCTTCCGGAAAAAAGCTGCCGGTCAATGCGTATACTCAGCTTCACATTGTCCGTATGCATTTCGGAAAACCACATATACATCGCCGTTCACTCCTTAATGACCATAAGATAATCCGCCCTCGGATCGGAAGCGCCCTGGATTGTACAGCCCTTGGCGCGGGCAAAGAGAATGTAGTCTATAATCTCGTTGGTCACGCGCTCTCCGGGGGAGATTATGGGAATGCCGGGCGGATAGCACATGACACTTTCGCCGCTTATGCGGCCCGCCGTCCTGCATATGGGCAGAGCCTCTTTTTCCGAATAGAACGACTTCTGTGGGCTGCAGACTACCTCCGGAGGGATATAAGCGCCGCAGTATACGTCCGAGGCTTCCTTCTCGTACAGACGCTTTATCTCCTCAAGAGCCCCGACAAGACGCTCAATGTCCTGCATCCGGTCGCCTATCGAGATATAGGCAAGAATATTCCCGATGTCGCCAAATTCGATCTGTATGTCGTATTCGTCCCTGAGAAGGTCGTGTATCTCAATGCCCGTCAGACCTATCCCGCGGGTGTTGACGGAGAGCTTGGTCACGTCGTAGTCGAAGACGTGCACGGAATCGATGAGTTCGCGCCCATAGGCGTAATAGCCGCCAATGCCGTTTATTTCTCTGCGGGCATATTCCGCCATCTGGACCACCTTAAAAAAGGACTCGCGGCCGCGCAAAGCGAGATTGCGGCGTGATATGTCCAGACTCGCGAGCAGAAGGTAGGAGGCGCTTGTGGTCTGAGTGAGGTTTATGATCTGGCCGACATGGGCGTTGTCTGTATTGTTTCCGGTGAGAAGGACCGAGCTCTGCGTCAGACTGCCGCCGGATTTGTGCATGGACACCGCTGCGATGTCGGCACCGGCGGCCATAGCGGAAGGCGGCAGGTCCTCGCCGAAGTAGAAATGCGTTCCGTGCGCCTCGTCGACGAGCACCGCCATACCTCGGCTGTGCGCCAGCGCGCAGATAGCTCCGAGATCGGAACAAATGCCATAATAGGTGGGGTTATTCACGAACACGGCAACGGCGTCCGGATTTTCCTCCATGGCGGCTTTGACGGAGGAGAGCTCCATGCCGAGCGCCACGCCGATCTTCGGGTGTATGGAGGGATTGACGTAGACCGGAATGCTGCCGCAGAGTATGAGCGCGTTGATGACGCTTTTGTGGACGTTTCTCGGCAATATGAGCTTGTCCCCGGCCCTGCAGACCGAAAGCACCATGCTCTGCACCGCGCTGGTCGTCCCGTTTACCATGAAGTAGGCCCGCCGCGCGCCGAAGGCCTCGGCAGTCAGTTCCTCTGCCTCCCTGATGACCGAAACGGGGCTGCACAGGCTGTCCAGCGGCTTCATGGAATTCACATCCATTCCGACGCAACGCTCTCCGAGCAGCTTCACAAGCTCCGGATTGCCGCGGCCCCTCTTGTGACCCGGCACATCAAAGGGTACGACACGCCGCCGCTGCAGCTGTTCAAGCGCCTCGCAAATGGGCGCGGACTTCTGCCATTCTAGATTCATAATTCAGGCCTCCCGTCACTCGTACTATTTTGGACGAAAAAACGCAAAAAAACGCAGATGACAACGTCATCTGCGTTTTTTACAGTCAAATGGACATATTTCCGCCTTCAATACTGAACAAAACGATTAAAAGGGTACAAAATACCCCTCAGGCGGAATATGTGGGAGATAAAGAGAACTTCAGCAAATTCGGCTGCTGCTCTTATTGACCGTTTCACAAGATGATTCGTCCGACGATTATAAAGTAATCAACTTTGTAAAATTTGAGCTTCTAACTCAATCAATAATGCGGATTTTACCGCACGGCAACCGACCCGCCTGTCCGTATGGGCTTATCCTCGGGAGAACTGAAGATTGGTCTGAATCCTTATTAACCGCGGACGGCTAAAAAAGACCTTGCGACAAATTTAGCACGGCGATCCCCTCATGTCAAGAAAAAATTAATAAATTATGCAGATAGGCGCTCCGCCCCCAAAATTAAAATATTTTGTTTTTCCACTTCCGAAAAAATTTTTGCTTTTGCCCTAGCGGTGCGGCGGCCAGTACTGATATCAGCATACCTCACGATCAAAGCATCAGGCGGCGGGGCCATCGTCTGCCAGTGGTACAGCGGCACGGAGAACAGCAATAGCTCGGGTAGGGCTATTTCAGGCGCTGTGGGGAGCAGCTATAGGGTCCCGACAGACAGTGCGGGAATAGTTTATTACTACTGCAAAGTGACGGATACCCTGAAAAAGTCGTCTGGAATCGTTAGCAGCAGCACGGTCAGCGACGTTGCGGCCGTGGCCGTTTCACCGACGCCGACAATAAGTTCCCAGCCGGAAGGAACGAGCTAGCTTTAACAAGACAATACGGACAGCATGCTAGCCGGCGTGACCGCGGCGTCGGCCGCTAGCAGAATGATAAAAGTCACGGCTGTGGCAGCATGAGAATACTCCTGTTCATATTATCGGGAAAAGCATGAAAAAACCGGACTCCGTTTTTCAGAGTCCGGTTTTTCGCGGTGGCGCTCACAGCAGCTTTTCAAGGTTGGCATAGGGCGTCAGCGTAAAACCGTTTTTTTCGTAAAAACTGGCGTCTTCCGACAGGGCATGCAGCTCAATCTTGTTTATGCAGTCCTTTTTTAGTTCATCCTGCAGCGCGTTGAGGGCCATGCTGCCGCCGCCCTTGCGTTGATAATTGGGATGTATGAAAATTTCATCCACATAGAAGCTGCTGCATTTTGCTCCGATAATTATTCTGCCAAAAAGGTATCCGATTATCTGAGTTTCGATTATCAGCACGTATCCTCTCATATGTGAGCCCGAGAGGTATGAGGAGATCCGCTTTTCGGCGCGCTCCAGCGGCCAGTTCTCCTTCCACGGCGCCTCCGCATATACTCTGCAGAGCATCTGCGCAGCGTTAGGAATGTCGGATTTGTCACAAGCTCTTAAAAAAAGCATAAAGTTCACCTCCTGCTGTTTTACATTATAACACTCTTTTAGTAAAAAGATAGTGACAGAATTAACGATGTTATGTTTTTATATTTATTTGTTTATTGATTATGCATAAATCGCGGGCTGCCCTAAGACGGGCAGCCCGCAAAACTTCAGTCGGTTTTTTCAGGCGCGTCGTCTTCCTCAGCGCTGCCGAGGTCGAACTCGAGACTTTCGCCGCAGTTCGGGCACTGGATGGTGCCAAGGGCGAGAACGTCCTCGTCAACCGTTATGGTGTTGTTGCAGGCGGGGCAGGTGATCTCGTAGAACACGGGATCCTCGTGACGGTGTCCGCAGCAGCACTCGTCGCCGCATTCGTCCTCGTCCTCGTCCTCGTAGTCCTCGTCTTCTTCGTCGAAGACCACTTCTTCGACGTCTGACAGGTCGTCGGAAATCGCATCGATCTCTTCGCCGAGCTCGGCCGTGGTATCCTCGAGATCCTCAATGTCCTGCGCGACCGTATCCAAAACGTCTATAATCGCGGAAATCAGTTTGTCCTGCTTTACGTCTTTATCAAGTCCCAGTCCGTCTGCAAGACCCTTCAGGTAAGCTACTTTTTCAGATGTTGTCATATGATACCCTCCTTAGGTTGTCGGTAAAAGCACCGAACACTCTGTTTTAAAATGCCCGGTGCTTCATTGGATTATGCCGGTTTTAAGGCCGGCCGTTGTTCTATTTTCAGCCTTTCGCACGCTCAAGGTATTCACCGGTGCGTGTGTCGATCTTGATGCGCTCGCCCGGCTCGAGGAACAGGGGAACCTTGATCTCCGCCCCGGTTTCGAGAGTTGCGGGCTTTGTTGCGTTGGTCGCGGTGTTCCCAGCAAAGCCGGGATCGGTCTCGGTGATCTCAAGCTCGACGAAGTTGGGCGGCTCGACGGAGAAAACCTTGCCCTTGAAGGAGGAGATGGTGCAGATCATGTTCTCCTTGACAAATCTGAAGCCGTCGGAAAGGACGCTTTTGTCTATCGGGACAAGTTCATAGCTCTCGGAGTCCATAAAGTAATATAGGTCGCCGTCAGCGTAGCTGTACTCCATGTTCTTGCGGTCAACATAGGCATTCTCAAACTTTTCGGTGGGGTTAAAGGATGTTTCGACTACGGCGCCGGTGATAACGTTTTTCATCTTCGTGCGCACGAAAGCCGCGCCTTTACCGGGCTTAACATGCTGGAATTCAATAACCTGCATTACCTTTCCGTCCATCTCAAAAGTAACGCCGTTTCTAAATTCGCCTGCAGAAATCATAACAGGTCCTCCAATATGAATTTGAGATCGTTGAAAACGATTTCATTAAATGTACCTTAGCCAAACTATTTTACACTAATAATGTGCGTTTGACAAGGACGTTTTATTTAAATAGTACGTTTTTTTATAGAATGATAAGATTTTTCGGGGCGTTTGTGAGGTTCTCCGCACCGTTTTCCCGAATCAGGAGCATATCCTCAATTCGTACGCCGAATTTTCCGGGTAAGTAGATTCCCGGTTCGCAGGTGACGACGGTGCCCTCGGGGAGGGCCCGCGTTTCTCTCGGGCTCGCGGTCGGCCCCTCGTGTATATAAAGACCGACGCTGTGGCCGAGGCTGTGCCCGAAATATTCACCGTAGCCCGCCTTCGTTATTATGTCCCGCGCCGCTCTGTCCATATCTCCTCCGATAACGCCTGCGCGGGCGGCGGCCGTTCCGGCCGCTTGGGCTTCGAGCACGGTGGCGTAGACCCTGCGCATCTCGTCGGTCACGCTACCGATTGCGATGGTCCTGGTCATATCGGAGCAGTAACCGTCTATTTTACAGCCGAAGTCCATGACGACGAAGTCGCCGGTTTTAAGCCTGTTCCCGGTGGGAACGCCGTGGGGTCGGCTGGAATTGGCGCCCGCGACGCAGATGGTCTCAAAAGCCAGCCCCTCGGCGCCGTTTTTGGCCATATGGTATTCGAGCTCCGCCGCGACGTCTTTTTCCGACATGCCGGGTTTCATCGCGCCCAGAACGAAGTCCAGCGCTTTCTCGGCGATGCGCTGAGCGCGTACGATGTTTTCAACCTCGTACGCTTCCTTGACCTCGCGCAGCTTAGCGGTTATTTTCTGCGCGGGAACAAGAGTGACGCCCAGACTTTCCTGAAGACGCAGGTATTCGCTGTAGCTTAGGCTCTCGTCCTGTGCCCCGAGTTCGGTTATCCCGTTTTCAGAAAGAATTCCGCTTATGATGTCCCTCTCGCGGTTCTCGACGGAGCTGAGAAGCACCTCGGCCTCTTTCACCCGTTCGCAGGCCGCCTCGATATAACGGGAGTCGGTGATGAAATAGGCTCTCTCCTGCAGAATCAGCACCTTGCCGTCGCTCGTGTGGAAGCCGGAGGCATAGAGCCTGTCGGTATCGTCGCTGAGCAGAAGAGCCCTGAGACCGTCCGCCTTCATTGCACTTTGTATTTTGCTGATGTTCGACAATTCAATCCGCCTTCTTTTCGCGTTTTTTCAAACGCCCCGAATAAGCGTACCGAAACGGAAGCTCGGCCGCATACCGGAGCAGGTGAAAAGGATTTTTCATACTGATGGGCCTGACGGCGATGGTCATGATGCCGGCTCTCGCCCCGCAGAGCACGTCCGTATAGATCTGATCCCCTATGATCGCGGCATTTTCCGGCGCTACGTCTTTTGCATGCAGCAACGCAAGGAGCCGTCCGGCCCGGGGCTTTCGGGCTCTGTGGATAAAACCGACCGAGAGCGCGTTTGCGAAGCGCGCCGCGCCGCTGCCGCGGCAATTTGAATAAATGAAGGGCTCTATATCGGCCTTCTTCATGCTGTCCACCCAGTTCCGCAGTCCTACGGAGGGGCCGGCGGCGTGGTATTTTGCGAGGGTGTTGTCGAGATCCATTAGCAGGAGGGTTTTGCCCAGGCCTGCAAGAGTTTCGGGCCTGAGCTCATATATGCTCTTAAGCATAAGATCGGGTATCGGAAGTTTCCGCATTTTGGAGCGTCCTTTCAGAACTTCACAGTCTCGGCGCGCTCAGCGGACGGCGTCCAGCGCCTGCTTGAGATCGTCAATGATGTCGGCGACGTCCTCGATGCCGACAGAAAGCCGTATGAGATCGGCTGGGACGCCGGCCTTGTCGAGCTCTTCATCGGAGAGCTGGCGGTGTGTGGCGTTGGCCGGATGAAGGACGCAGGTGTGGGAATCGGCGACATGGGTCGCGATGATGGCGACCTTTAGCTGCTTCATGAATATTTCAGCCGCTGGTCTTCCGCCCTTAATACCGAAGGAGACGACGCCGCAGGAGCCGTTGGGCAGATATTTCTGTGCGAGTGAATAGTAGCGGTTCGAGGGCAGACCACAGTAGTTGACCCATGCGATCTTGTTGCAGGAGTCAAGAAATTCCGCGACCGCCTGCGCGTTCTTGCAGTGCCGCTCCATACGCACATGCAGGGATTCGAGTCCCAGTCCCACGAGGTAGGCACTCTGGGCCGAGGGGGTCGAACCGAAATCGCGCATGAGCTGTGCCGTAGCCTTTGTGATAAACGCTCCCCCAAGGCCGAAGCGCTCGGCATAAACAATGCCGTGGTAGCTTTCGTCCGGGGTGGTGAGGCCGGGGAATTTGTCGGCGTGGGCCAGCCAGTCAAATTTTCCGGAGTCGACTATGGCTCCGCCAACGGTGGAACCGTGACCGTCCATATATTTTGTTGTGGAGTGCGTGACGATATCCGTGCCCCACTCAAAAGGACGGCAGTTGACAGGAGTGGCAAAGGTGTTGTCTACGATAAGAGGGACGCCGTGCCTGTGGGCGGCTGAGGCAAAACGCTCCAGATCGAGGATGGCGAGGCTGGGATTTGCGATAGTCTCGCCAAAAACGGCCTTCGTATTCGGGAGAAACGCGGACTCAAGCTCCGCGTCCGAGCAGTCCGGAGAGACGAAGGTAAAATCTATGCCCATTTTTCGCATGGTGACATTGAAAAGATTGTAGGTGCCGCCGTAAATGGCGGAGCAGGCCACTACGTGGTCACCCGCGCTGCATATGTTGAAAACGGCGAAGAAGTTTGCCGCCTGCCCGGATGAGGTGAGCATCGCGGCGCTGCCTCCCTCGAGAGCGCAGATGCGCGCTGCGACATAATCGCAGGTGGGGTTCTGAAGACGGCTGTAGAAATAGCCCTCGGCCTCGAGGTCGAAGAGCTTTCCCATGTCCTCGCTGCTGTCGTATTTGAAAGTCGTGCTCTGGTAGATCGGTATCTGGCGCGGCTCACCGTTCTTGGGAGAGTATCCGGCCTGAACACATTTTGTTCCGATTCTGCTCATCGTATTTGCCTCCGTTGCTAATCGTATTATTTATTGGTTTCTGCCTGCTCCGCTGTGACAGAGCCTATTATGCCGGCATTTCTTGAAAGGGGATGCGAAATGTCGAAACCCCAGATGTCCGGAACCTTGCTGCCGTTTATGAGGATCTGGACGCTCTGCACGTCCGAAAATTCCGTCAGAGAGTCAACCAGGGAATAAATCGAAAGTTCCGCATCGGTAGCGGTCGGATTCTGAACCTCCGAAGTGAAATCGGTGAGGCTTACCGTACAGACACCATCCTGAGTGTATACAGACAGGAGCACCGTATCGGCGGGGAAGGGACGCTTAAGGCCGCCGCCAGGCGCCGGACCGCCGAGAAGAGAGTCGAGTATGCAACGCTCGGCCGAGTTGTTGTCGTCAAAGCTGATCGAGCGGTATTCGGATCCGAGGGTATTGCTTGAGACCTTCGGAAAATAAATCTGCACTTTTGCCGTATTCAGGCTTTTTACCGTGTTGAAGAGAAGAAAATCCTCTGACGAGAGCTTGTCCGCTACTGTCTCGCCGTCGACACATACGGTGACGTAGTCGACGCCCTCTATGGAGCACATGGTCATTGTTATACAGCAGTCAATAAGCGTCTTGTCAAACCCTGTAACATCCAGATAAGCCGAGTTCATTTCAGCCGTGACGCAGTTGCCTTGAAGCGAGGCGTCAAGCAGTTCCACTCCGTTCGGCAGGGGATTTTCAAGTTTTTCGCTCTGCGGAGAGGAATTCAGGGCGGAGACCGCTGTCTGCACGGAGTCGGCAGCGCTGTCCATCGTGATTTTCTCGGCCTGAAGGAGCTTTCCACCGGTCTGATATTCGGGGCGCAGTTCGCGGTATACCGAGACGCTCTTTGCAGCGCTTTCGGTGGCGGCAGTGGTCCCGCAGGCCTCAAGCGCAAGGCATATGGCGATAAGTACCGGGAAAATATGCTTTTTCATTTTGACCTCACATATGTTGCTGTACGCGGGAACTATTCCGCGCTTTTTTCAGAATAGGCCGGGAAGCTGACGATGAAGCGGGAACCGCCGCCCTCGCGCTTTTCGACTCTGACTGTGCCGCCGTGCAGCCTTACCGCGTCGTAGACGATGGAAAGGCCGAGGCCGCTGCCCCCGGCGTCGCTCGAACGGGCCTTGTCGACACGGTAAAAGCGGGAAAAAATATTGGGCAGATCCTCGTCGGGAATGCCGATACCGGTGTCCTCGACGAGGAGAACGACGCTGTCCGCGTCGCGGAAGAGGAGCAGCCTGACTGTGCCGCCGGGCATATTGTATTTGATGCCGTTTTCTGCGAGGTTGAAGATGATGCGGTAGATAAGATCCTCGTTACCGTTTACGAAACAGCCGCGAGAGAGCTCGGTATTAATTGTGACATGGTTTTCCTTAGCAAGAGGGGAGAGCAGACGCAGCGTTTTTTCGACGATATGCCTGACCTCGATCTTTTCCGGCGAATAGCCGATGCCGCTGTCCATCTTCGAGAGACTGAGCAGCTTTTCCGTGGTACGCTGAAGGCGCTCCGCCTCGTTGCCTATGTCGGTCACAAAGTCCCGCATAGTCTCGGTATCCATATTGTCTGAATTCTCTATGCTGTCCGCCAGAAGACGGATTGAGGCAAGCGGAGTCTTGAGCTCGTGCGACGCGTCGGAAACGAAACGCCGCCGCATCTCCTCAGTGTCCTTGAGCCGCTGCGTCAGGTTGTTGAACTCCCGGCTCAACTCGGAGAGCTCGTCGTTCCCCACGGCTTTTATCCGGTAGTCGTAATCGCCGTCCGAGACAATGCGCGTGGCGCTGACAAGTTCGGTTATACGCTGAGTCAGCGCACGGCTGAATATAAACATCAGGACGATGGCGATGAAGCTGACGGCGAGGGTTATATTGCGCAGATTGGACTGAATATTTGTAATCAGCTCGGCTTGGGAAGCGTCGTACTCGTAAAGGTAGACGGCTCCGACAGTGACTCCGCCTTTCCGAATCGGCATCGCCTCGCTGCTCATGAAGGCCTTTCCGTCATAAACGGAATAACAGCAGATCTCCCCGCGCAGCGCACGGCCTATCTCCGAGAAGAGCGCGTAACGGCCGACTCCCGGCCCGAGTATGGCCGAGTCGTAAAGGACCTGGGCATTCTCATCGGTCACGATGACCCTTGTGAGCGAGCGCAGATCCGGAAGGCCCATTACCTCGAGTACGTTGTCGCTCGTCAGTTTGTCCGGCGTCGCCAGGGCAGAGGACATCACACCCGCCTGATTTTGGAGCGAGGTCTTTTTCGAGGCAAAGACCAGATCGCGGGAAACTAGGGTAGGATAAGTATTCAGCATCACGATGAGGGCCGCTATGAGCACCAGAAAGGTGGCGGCAAATTTGAGCTGAACGCTGTTTTTTAACGATCCCGCACCGGGCAGCCTTTTCATCCGCTTCATTCTCCAGCTTCAAGGATTATAATTTTATTTCAAAAAGCGAAAATTGTCCATACATGAATTTCCCAAAAAATCAGTCCTCGCTGAAGTAATATCCGACTCCCCACTTGGTATTGAAGCACTTCGGGTCGGCGGGATCGATTTCCAACTTCTCGCGCAGCCGCCTGATATGGACGTCAACGGTGCGCGCGTCGCCCTGATAGTCTATTCCCCAGATGATGTCCAGAAGCCTCTCGCGGCTGTAGACCTTGCCGGGATTACGCATCAGGAACTCGGCAAGATTGAACTCCTTCGCGGTCAGCTCAACAGGGACACCGTCTCTTTTTGCCACACGGCGGGAGGTGTCCAGCGAAATCTGGCTATATGTCAGGCACTCGCCCTTGTCTTCCTGACCCTGAATGCTGCTTCGGCGCAGGAGGGCCCGTACCCTCGCCTTGAGCTCAAGAATGTTGAAGGGCTTTGTGATATAGTCGTCGGCTCCGTATTCAAAGCCCAGGAGCTTGTCGGTGTCCTCACTTTTTGCGGTGAGCATGATGATCGGGACCGTCGAGAACTCGCGTATGCGCATGCATGCGTCGAGGCCGTCAACTCTGGGCATCATAAGATCGAGCAGAATCAGGTCGTATACGCCGTTCTTTGCCATCTCGACGGCAGTTTCCCCGTCGTAACAGACATCCACGTCGTAACCTTCGTTTTCAAGATTGAATTTAATGCCCTTAACGAGGAGCTTTTCATCGTCTACTACAAGTATTCTCATTGTCCATCGCCTTTCTGCACTGTAATTAGGCCTTTAATATTTGCGTATTTGGCGGCGCCGATTCCGGAAACGTTCATGATATCGGAAATTTTCCTAAACGGCCCGTGCGTCTGCCGGTAATCAAGGATCTTCTGCGCGATCTTTTCGCCTATGCCGGGGAGAGAGTCGAGCTCTGCGGCGCTTGCGGTATTGATGTTAATTAGCGCTCTTGGGGAGCTTACGGCTGCCGTCGCGGCCGCCGGGACCACGGCAGAGGCAGATGGAGAAGAAGAGCCACTTACGGAGACTGACGGGGAAACAGAGACGGAAACCGCGCTGTCCGGGTCCTGCAGCGATACCGTGACGGCAGCACCCGAGCCATTTTGCCAAAGCGTGGCAAAAACCGTGGCCGCGACGAAAATAATGGTGACTACGATTGAGATCAGTTCGGCTTTGTTCAGCTTCAAAGCCCCGGCCCCCCAAGCGGCATTTCGTTGCCCGATCATATTTGGTGTTGCTTTTCGCAAAATATATCCTTATAATAATTATAAGTTTTCTGCTTTTTTGTTTTTTAAATACAATATAACATATTATTCCGGAGATGCATATGAAAAAGTATAAGTTTCTGTCCCTAATTTTGGTGGTTGTACTTTTGTCCTCCAATTTCATCTCACCTTCCGCGTATGCGGTGACACAGCCGAACACCGCCTCGAACGATGTGCTTCTGATAGATACCACGACCGGCAGCGCGCTTTACGCGAAAAACGCCGACAGCAAGGCCTATCCTGCCAGCCTGACTAAGGTAATGACGGTTCTGCTCGCGGTTGAGTCGATTGAGGCGGGAAAGGTATCGCTCTCAGATCAGGTTACGGCGAGTAAGGACATCGAAGCTGATCTCAGCGACGACGGGAGCACATCCGGAATAAAGCCCGGCGAAACAATGACGCTTGAAAGTCTGCTCTACTGCGCAATGCTTTCCTCAGCAAACGAAGCCTGTAATATAATAGCCGAATATATCGGTGGGGATATAAAAACATTCGTCGGCCTCATGAACTCGAAGGCTCAGGAACTCGGCTGCACCGGAACGCATTTTGACAATACCCACGGGCTGCCGGACAAGAACCATTATACCACGGCGAACGATTTTGCGAAGATATCTCTTGAGGCGGTCAAACATCCCCTCTTCATGCAGATATGCAATACGGTCTCAAAGACAATACCGGCGACCAATCTCGCGGGCGAGCGAACGATCACAAACACAAACGGTCTTATTAACAACAATTCGGACATGTATCCGGGTTATTATTACCAGTATGCCGAGGGTGTCAAAACGGGACACACGGGGGATGCTGGATACTGCTTGGTCTCAACCGCCGTTAAGGACGGGACCTCGCTCATGTGTGTCGTGCTGGCAGGGAAAGAGCTGCCACAGGCAAATGGCAAACCGAAGCTGAGCAATTTTACCGATTCGATTATGCTCTATGACTGGGCTTTTCAGAATTACAGCTATCGCGAGATACTCAAGACTACGGACCTGATAAAGGAAGTGCCTGTCAAACTCGGGAAGAATGCGGACTTTGTGACGGTGCATCCGGAGAGCGCGATTAGGGCGCTGCTGCCGAACGACGAGGATAACTCAAGCTTTGAGCAGACCATCACCATATACAGTGAGCAGAAAGGCGAGAGCCTTGTCGCTCCGATATCGGTCGGCCAGGAACTCGGCGAGATCTCAGTCTCCCGTGACGGTGTGGTCTACGGCACTTCAAAGCTTGTCGCCTGCTCTGCGGTGGATCTCAGCTATGCCCAATCCTTAAAGGCAAAGCTGCTGAACACGCTGAAAAAACCTTTGGCTATTGTTTTCATTCTGCTGGTTCTGGCCTTCTTCGGATTTTACTTCTATCTCGTTATACGCTACAAGAGATCGAAGAGAGAATATGAGAAAAATCAAAAACTCCGGCGGAAAGCTCTCGAAAAGGACGTGAGGGCCGATAGACCGGCACCGGAGAGACAGATTCCGATGAATGTACAGGAGAGTACGGAGAAAACGGGTCGAAAACCGGAGGAGCATAAGAGAGAGCTCGTGGAAAAGCCGCCGGAACGGGCAGCTGTCCCGGAGATAAAGGCGGCCTCGCAAAAGCCTAAAAGGGTCCCGCAGCACAGCGCCGGCAAGAATCACGCCGGGGACGCCGGGAACAGGGACCACACGAGACCGGAGCTCGATTACAGCGCAGAGCTTCAGGAGTTCTATAAAAACATGAACAGCGAATCTCCTGACGGCAAGGCCGGGGAGAATAACGATAAGAACTATTTTAACGACTTTTTCGGAAACGACAAGCCCGGAAAATAGTAATAAGATAAAAATCACGGGAGGCCGTCAAAGGTTCGCTTTGACGGCCTTTTCGGAAAGGAAGTATAGAAGTGAAAAATACTTTTGCATTCATCGGAGCGGGGAATATGGGCGGAGCGATTATCGAGGCGGTTTGCCGCGGGACCGAGCCCCAAAACGTCGTGATTTTCGACGCCTCAGCCGAAAAGATGAGGGAATTGGCGGAGAAAACCGGCTGCGGCACAGCAAAGTCGGCAGGGGAGGCCATCAGAGACGCGGCTTTTGTTTTTCTCTGCGTCAAGCCCAATGTCCTGCCTGACGTTTTGCGCGCGCTTCTGCCCGTCTTGAAGGAGGGGCTTGAAAGGAACGATAAAAAAATCATCGTTTCAATTGCGGCGGGCGTTACGCTCAGCGCGATCGAAACAATAATAGGCGAGGACGGTTTTTCGCTTCCGGTCGTCAGACTGATGCCGAATACTCCGGTCGCGGTGGGTAAAGGGCTGATACTCATGGCGCCCTCCGCTTTGGCGTCGGAAGAGGAGGTCTCCGCTCTGCGCGGGGCGCTTTCGCAGGGCGGCATGGTTTCCGTCGTCGACGAAGCGTATATTGACCCAGCTACGCCTGTCCACAGCTGTTCACCGGCCTATGTGTATATGTTCATCGAAGCGCTTGCAGACGGAGGAGTCATGTCCGGACTTCCGCGCGACAAGGCTCAGAAATTTGCCGCGCAGGCCGTGCTGGGCGCCGCCGCGATGGTGCTCGAGACAGGAAAACACCCAGGAGAACTCAAGGACGCCGTCTGCTCGCCCGGCGGCTCCACTATTGTCGGGGTAGAGGAGCTGGAGAAAAACGGCTTCCGGGGAGCCGTTGCCTCGGCAGTATACGAGGCCTACAAAAAAACGGCCAGGCTTGGAAAATAGAATCGCTAAAACAGTGCCGTCGCTTGACGTAAGCGGCGGCACTTGGTTTTATACCCTTTTCTTCAAAAAGAATAACGGTAAAAGTAATTAAAGCTGCTTCGGGAGGGAGTCGTCGTCGAGAATCCAGTCCGAAACATTGACAATGTCAATCCCATTGTTTCCGTTGCGGCTGATGACTCTTTCAATTCCCGCATTCAGGATGAATCTGCGGCAGAGAGAGCAGGAGACCGCTGGAATCAGCTCGCCGCTCTTGGCGTCACGACCGACAAGATAGAGTGTTGAGCCGATCATATCCCGCCTCGAGCAGGAGATGATCGCGTTCTGCTCCGCGTGGACGCTTCTGCAGAGCTCATAGCGTTCGCCGCTTGGAATGTTTAGGTGCTCTCTTGTGCAGTAACCGAGGTCACAGCAGTTATTCCTCCCCCTCGGGGCGCCGTTGTAGCCGGTGGAGATAATCTCGTCTTCCTTCACAATTATCGCGCCGTATTTTCTCCTGAGGCAGGTGGAACGGTTCAGTACCGTGTCGGCTATGTCGAGATAGTAGTTATCTTTGCTTGTTCGCTCCATGGTTTCCCTCCGAAAGAATTTCTTTCCGCCCGAATTATCATCAGTATACCACGACTGTGGTGCCGAAGGGAATAGTGTCGTAAATATATTTCACATCCTCGTCGTACATCCTGACGCAGCCGTGGCTGACGGGGTAACCGATAGACGCGTCGGACAGCGTTGATGTTCCCGGATAGAAGAGCCTGGAATGAAAGGCATAGCCGGTGTCCTGCTTGAAGCCGACGACGGGCTTCACCGTATAGGTGTCTGTCGTCCAGCCAGCCATCAGCTTGTAGGTGATGGTCCAGGTACCGACGGGAGTGCCGAGCCCCGGAGCTCCCGTGCCGACGATGCAGCTGTAGCAGAGCTTCCAGTTTTCTGCGCCGCCCTGAAAGATGTTAACCCTCTGCATGGCGAGGTTTACCCATATGAGATAATCCGTGCCGCTGCTGTAGCCCTTCGCGTTTACCCAGGTCACCTTGTCCGTATCGCTGTAATCGTGCTCCTGTGCCCACCTGAGCGTGTAATTGCCGCTGTAGCCGGTGGTGACAAGATCGAGAACACGCTTCTCTTCGGCTTTTTTGCTGTTGTCGGTGACGCTGTCCGCCGCGAGGCTCACAGTGCAGCCGGCCGCGTTTATCGTGAGGCTGGCGACCTTCCCGCTGCCGTCGAGCTCTGTTCTCCCGCCGCCAATGCTGATTGTCTGCGCCGTGCCATTTACGGTCGCACGGTTACCGTCCCCATCGATTTTCGCGGTGTTAAGGATACTGTCCACGTTAAGAACGAAGGCGTTTCCGCTGCCGGTTATTTTAACCGACATTGCGATGCCGGAGCCATATTTATTGACGGTATTATATTTTCCGGAAATACTCAGAGACGAAATATCGGAACAGGTCAAGGTTATCCAGTTGGAGTCGCCCGGGACGGATGTGTCGCCGATCCCTCCCGGACAATTCGCGCGAAGGACGTTTAAGGATCCGCCGACTGTGAGCGGAATCGCCGTCGGGGCGCTGATGTCGGCGCAATTTCCGTTGCCCGACAGGGAGAAGTTGCCGACGGTGGAGAGCGAAGCCGCGGAGACTTTGCCGTCCGAGCCCTCTATGCTCAGAGAAGCTATCCCGGCAAATGTCATCGCCAACGTATTTCCGCTTCCGCCGGCAACAATATCTGAGATGCCCGAAGAGACGCCGAAGGTAAGACTGTTTCCCTGACCCCGGATGTCGAGCCCGTCACAGGAGAGAATGCTTTTATTTTCCCCGGAAGAATCGAGGCTGTTGTCGGAGCCAGTGATTTTTATACGGGAGAAAGAGGCATCCGAGGAGAGCGTTATCTTATTGCCGCTGCCGGATATGAGGAGATCGCCGTGCTTGCCCGAAATGCTCACGGGTATCTTACTCCCCGTTATTTCAACCGACTCGGCGTCGCTGCCTATGCTGGCCCCATCGCAGCTCGCAAGACGCAGAGTCCCGATTTTTGCGCTGCCGGCACTTCCGACCGAAACACTGCCGGCTCCGACGTCGACCGCCAGACCGGAGATTTCGGAGCCGTTTGCCAAGTTCAGAAACGCAAGTCGGTCAGCCCGGAGCGTGACGCTGTCCGCACGAACGCCGGAGAGCGAGACGCTGCCGGCGGAGCAGTCAAACCATATATTGCCTGCACTTATGTAGCTGAGCGAAGCGCTGCCCCTGAGCACGGCTCTCTCTCCGGCGCTTGACTTGAAGTCATAGGCAGTGGTATAGTCGTTTGCGATGCGAAACAGTACCGTCAGAAATTCAGCGCGCGTTATGCTGCCGGTCACGTTCAGAGCTCCCTTGTCGCCGTGAATCAGCTTTTCGGATACGAGGGCCGCCAATGCGTCCCTGTTGACGGAGGAGATAAGCCCCGCGTCCGAATAGGAACCGAGAACCGAGTAATCCGGCTCCGCCGGAATGAGGCAGAAAGCCTTTGCCATCATGGAAAGGGCATCCTGTCTGGACGCCGGGGCGTCGAGGTTTCCCGTTTTGTCGGAAATGAGGCCGAGAAAGAGCGCTTCGCCCGCAGCCTTGTAATACCAGGTGTCGGAGGAAATGCCCAGCTTTGATGCGTCCGAGGATTGGCTCGCTCCTAGGACGCGGCAGAGAATGGTAACCATCTGAGCGCCGCTTATGGGAGCGTCGGGGGCCAGAGTCGAGGCGCCGTAACCGGCGATGAGACCGTCGTCATAACCGGCTTTCATTGCGGACTCGGCCCAATGGCCGGAAACGTCGGTGAAATCACCCCATGACGCCGCAAATGCGGAGACGGGAAAGCACAATGCCAGTATGAGCGCTGTTATTGCCGTGATCCTGATCCAAAATTTCATACGCAACTCCGAATTTGTTATTGCTTTGCAACAGCGAAACAATTGCAATCGCGATACAATAGTATTATAATAATCGTCCAACAGTCAACAACAAAACTGTAATATTTTGCATACATTTATCAATGCTGCGGGGAGGGAAAACATTGGGGCACAATTATCAGCTTGACACGGATGCGGTGCTCGCTTTGCTTGGCGGCGAAAGAAATAGGCTGCTCCTTCAGTGCTGCTGCGGCCCTTGCAGCAGCTATGTCCTCGAGTATCTCACAGAGTATTTTGACGTAACGATTTTGTTTTATAATCCCAACATTCAGCCGGAAGAGGAGTATGACAGGAGACTGTACTGGCTGAGAAAGCTTCTTGCAGAATATGCCGGAAAAGTCGGGATAATGAAATGCGGCTATGACGGCGGGAGTTTTGACGCCGCGGCAAAGGGCCTAGAGGGGGAACCGGAGGGCGGCGAGAGATGTACCAAGTGCTTCGCTTTACGGCTCGGAGAGACGGCAAGGCTGGCAAAAGAGGGGAATTTCGATTATTTCTGTTCGACACTTTCCGTAAGTCCACACAAGGACGAGCAGAGGCTCAACGAAATCGGCCGCGCTTTGGCCGACAAATATGGCGTGCGCTGGCTGCCCTCGGATTTCAAAAAGCGCGGCGGCTACGCGCGCTCAATTGAGCTTTCACGGGAATATGGCCTGTACCGTCAGGATTACTGCGGCTGCCTGTTCAGTCTGCCTGCGCAAAAGAGAGACTCTGCAAAATAATTATATTGGAAGGTTTAGACAAAAATGAACTACAACGCGAGAAAACTTGTTACCGTTGCAGTAATCGGCGCCCTGTATGCCGTTCTGACTTTGATACTTGCGCCCATCAGCTACGGCGTTTTACAGTTCCGGGTCTCGGAGACGCTTTGTATCCTGCCGTTTTTTTTCCCGGAATCCGCCGCCGGTCTGACGGTAGGTTGCGTAATAGCGAATCTTCTGGGACCGAGCGCCGGGCCTCTTGACATCATTTTCGGCTCGCTTGCGACAATGCTGGCAGGAATCTGTACGGCGGCGATAGGGATACGTGCGCGCAGGAATAATAAGACCGGTTGGGGGGCCTGCATAGCCGCCTGTTTTATGCCCGTTTTGTTCAATACACCGATTCTCGGAACCGTTTTTTCTCTCGCATCTACGGAATACGGGTTCTGGAAGGGCTTTCTGGTTTACGGAGGACAGGTCGGGATTGAGGAAATGTGCGTATTGTTCCTTCTTGGCCTGCCGGCAATGAGATATCTCATGAAAAATGATGCGCTGAGAAAAGTTTTAAGCGGCTTGCACTGAGAAAATTATATTGACACGGCATTCACAAATACTGTATAATAACTTAGTTTTCTGACCATATATCTCATGCGGGATATTATGGGGCTTGGAAGAGCATTATTTTGTCAACTACTGCGGCTTTTCCCGCCGCTCGTCCCCGCTTGGCACGGGGCTGAAGGACACAGAAACGCCGTTGTTGAGTACTATATTACGAAAGGAAGGTGTACGAAAATGGTTCGTACGTATCAGCCCAAGAAGGGTCATCGCCAGAAAGAACACGGGTTCCGCAAGAGAATGGCCACAAAAAATGGCCGCAAGGTTCTTGCCCGCCGCAGAGCCAAGGGCAGAGCCAGACTCAGCTACTGATCCCGTGGGCAGACTTTTCCTCGGAACATTTTCGGAAATCGACTGCCGGGGAGCGAAGCGCTCCGCGTAATACCGATTTTTTCAGGGCGGATTTATCCGCCCTTTAGGTGCTTTCTTTGTGTATGTCCGGGCGAAAGGACTGTGAGTTTTGGAATATACCGTTTCAATTAAAAAAAATCACGAGTTCCGCCGTCTCTACGACAAGGGAAAAAGCGCTGCGACCCCGTGTGTCGTGGTATACTTTCGGCGGACGAATCGGGATTACAACCAGCTTGGCATCACCGTCAGCACCAAAATCGGCAACGCCGTCTGCCGCAACCGTGTCAGGAGACGCCTGCGGGAAATATACCGGCTAAATGAGAAGCGTCTGCCCAGAGGACTCGACATTGTCGTTGTTGCTAGGGCGAAGAGTCCCTATGCGAGTTATGCTGAACTTGAGAAAGCCTATTTATTCGCGTGCTCGCGACTGGGAATATTGTCCGACTGACCGGAAAGCTGTGGCTGGAAGATGAAAAAGCTTTTTATTTTAATGATTAAATTTTACCAGAAGAACATCTCTCCGCTTAAGCAGCCCTGCTGCCGGTTCATACCGACCTGCTCGCAGTACGCTTTGGAGGCTGTGGAGAAATACGGCGCGGCCAGAGGTTCGTGGCTCGCCGTGAAACGCATTTCCAAGTGTCACCCTTTTCATACAGGTGACCACGATTTCTATGATCCGGTTCCTTGACCGGACATACCCGATAGGAGAACCTAAATGACACTGACTGAGATTATTGTATGGCCGTTTGCCTGGCTGCTGATGGCGTTTTACAACCTGACTTCGAGCTATGGCCTTGCGGTTACGTTCTTTGCGGTTGTAGTGAACCTCGTGCTTCTCTACCCTCAGATGCGAAGCAAGCACAGCATGATGCGCCAGGCCAGGCTCACGCCCTATATCGAGGAGCTTAAAAAAAAGCACGAGGGCAACCCTCAGAAGCTCAACGAGGAGACTTCAAAGCTCTACAGAGAGGAACATATCAACCCGATGTCGGGTTGCCTCTGGAGCCTGATCCCGATGGTATTTCTGATTCTGCTCTACAACGTTATCCGTTATCCTTACTCATATCTGATGCATCTGACAAAGGATGAAGTAACGGCGATAACGAATCTGGTCACCAGCTTGGGCGGAACCGTTACCAAAGGCGCGTATACGGAACTGAACATGGTCGACTTTGTCCACAGGAATTTCGATGCGTTCAGGAACATCTCGTCTAAGCTTGTCGATCTCAATTTCAGCTTCCTCGGAATGAACCTGGGAATAACGCCGCAGTGGAACTTCTTCACTAAGGTCGACTGGAGCCAGACCTCTAGCTGGGCTCCGGGACTCGGACTTTTCCTGATACCGCTGATATCCGGCTTGCTTTCCTATTTCGCCATGAAGATAGGAAACGCGATGAATCCCTCCGTGACAAATCAGCAGCAGAGCCAGATGAAGAGCATGATGTACGTTATGCCGCTTTTCTCGGTATATATCGGCTTCGTTATGCCGGCGGCTCTGGGCGTTTACTGGATAGCGAACAGCGTTATCGGCATCGCCCGCGACGCGATACTGAACAAGCATTTCAACAAAATGCTTGACGTCGAGGATGCCGAGCGCAGAGAGAGAATACGCAAGCGCGAAGCGGAGCTCGAAAAGAAGCACCAGGAGACCGAGAAGCTGCGCGAGCAGGGCGCGACCGAGAGAAACAGAAACACAAGCAAGAAAAAGATACAGTCTGCACAGAAGGTCCAGAGCGAGGAGCGGCTTGCCGCAGAGCGCGCTCAGGAAAAGGCGCGCAGACGCGCGGAGCTCGGACTGAAGGACGATACCCCCTCTTCGCAGGTGGGCACCCGCCGCTTCGCAAGAGGCAGAGCCTATGTCGAGGATCGCTTTACGAACCCCGAGGGGGCCGAGGAAGCGACGAAGGAAGCCCTTGAACTGTCCGAGATCGACGCCGAAGTCGACGCCGAATACGAAGCTGAAAGCACGGCCCCGGAGGAGAACTTCGTGGCTACAGACGAAATGGCTGCCGAAGACTCCGCAAAAACGGAAGAGTAAGCTGCTAAAATGAAAACTACTATGTTCAATATAGGAGACAGGTAATGCAGAATTCAATTGAAGTGACGGGTAAAACCGAGGAAGAGGCAATATCTTCCGCTCTTCGCCAGCTTGGATTACAGAGAGACGAAGTGTCCATTGAGATAGTTGAACGCGCAAAAAGCGGATTTCTTAGGATAGGCGCGGCTCCCGCAGTTGTAAAGGTGTATTATGAGGTTCCAGACAAGCCGGCGGCCGTTGCCGAAAGCGGAGGCATCGCGGAGAAGACCAGGAGCTTTCTTGAAGGACTCCTGAGCCGCATGGGCACAAAGGCTGATGTCAGCATCACACTCAGAGAGGACGGATCCGTTTCGGCCGAGCTGCGCGGAGACGGCATGGGAGCGATAATCGGACGCCGGGGAGAGACTCTGGACGCGATACAGCACCTCACAAATTATGCGGTGAACCGCGGCGCGGAGGAGAGAACCCACATCAGCATCGACGCGGAGAATTACCGTTCAAAGCGCGAGGAATCGCTTGTCCATCTTGCGGAAAAAATGGCCGCAAAGGCTCTGAAATATCGCAGGAGCATGGCTCTTGAACCGATGAATTCGTATGAGCGCCATGTCATTCACACCGCCCTTCAGAATTATGAGGGCGTTACAACCTGTTCAACCGGAGTTGAGCCGAACCGCAGAGTAGTTATTTCCTGTGAGAAAAGCAAACCGCAGGAATAAAAATAATTCAGGAGAGCAGAGGTGAGGGGCGGCCTGACCGCCGAAAAGTGGGAGAAAACACATATGAAATCGTGAGAATGACTCTTGCCAAGCAGCTTGAGATCAGTCCCGATCTTATCAGCGAGAACACAAAAATTATAGATGACCTCGGGGCGGATTCTCTTGACGTCGTCGAGCTCATCATGACGCTCGAGGAAAAGTACAACATCATTATTACAAATGACGAGGCAAGTGAGCTTCAGACCGTCGGTCAGGTGGCCGCGTTCATTGAAAAACAGCTCGAAAAAAATATCTGAATAACAAAATAAAAAACAGACGGCTTCAGGCCGTCTGTTTTTTATTAAGAAATCTTTTTACGACGCAGGTTCTGAAACATGAGAGAGCCGAAATTCTTCGTCAGTTCCCAGATGAATTTTTTCATTTCCGGGTCGGTTTCTCTTATGGCCGAGAAGATGACGCGGTAGTTTTTTCTCCATTCGGAGGTGATCTCGGCAAAGGTCACCGCGTCCCCAGCGTCCAGAACGCCGAACAGAATATCGGTGAATTTTTCCCTGTTCTCATCGGTGAGGGAGTTGATCCAATCTCTGATCGTCCGGTTCAGATATTTAGCCCCGTCCGAAACCTCCTCGACGGTGATGAAGCCGCTGTCGCCGAGCTTCCAGGAGAAGGGATCGTGCTGCATTACGCCTATGCGGCTGCTCTCAACGACCGTGTAGTTTTTATGCCCTTCGAGAAGCATGCCGATGAGCGAGGACTGGGGAATGGTTTTCAGTATTTTTGACTCGATGTTCTTATAGCCGCCGCAGTCGAGAACGCCGTCCCGGAAACCGGGGCCGTCGTGGTCAAAGACCCGGACTATCCTGTCCTGTATATTCCGCGGAGCGGTGAAAGCCGAGTAGACGGCGAGATTTCCGCCCTTGGAATGCCCGCCGACGGTTATTTTCCCGGAGAAGCGGGCGGCCGCGTCAATCAGGTATTCCGATGCCCTTATCTGTGATGGGACGGGATAGACAAAAGCAATGTTGAAGTCCTCTTTCCAGCCGATGATTGTGTCGTCGGTACCGCGGAACGCAACATAAACGCTCTTATCGGGCAATATATAAGTGAGTGCCGAAAACTGCTTCTCCAGGCCCGGGTCGAATTCGCTGACATAGCTGCTCAGACTGATATTCCGAAAGCGCGGACTTGCGGCCAGAGCGGAAAGCAGAGCACGGTTCAAAGCCGGTTCGCGGATATCGCGGAACATGTCGTCAAAGTGCTCGGCAAGGTAACAGCCGGAGAGTGGTATGATTCCGCTGCTTTCCGGGGCGAAGGGAACGATTCCGTCCAGATGGATATAGGCAAATTGTGAGAGGATAAGGCTGTCTACGCTGTTCAGAGGCTCCTCGTCAAATGTGCGAAATTCGGTTTCCACATAGTCGATAATGTTTTTCAGAAGCTTCACCCCCCTGCTTTATGCCAGTATTGTAATATGAATTTACTGAGGATGTCAAGAAAAGCACCTTGTATTTTTTCATTGACGAACGAGGACAATAAAGGTAGAATGCTAATGGAGTAATATATCCGCGGGGAAAACGAACGACTTCCGGATACGTCCGGAGAGATTTTTAAGGCATAAACGGACTGCGAGGCAAATAATGGAAGGCACGCAGTTTTGCCGGTCCGCCGCGCATATCGGTTGGGGCGCCTATGAAAGAAACTGCATCGTCCAAAATAAACAGAAACTCGCATGCCTATATCATTGCCACGCCCGATGAGAAGGCGAGGGAAAGGGCGGCGCTTGAGCTCGCCTGCTCGTTTATCTGCGGGAGTGGGAAAGCGGCGCCCTGTATGGAATGCCGGGAATGCAGGGAGGTGCTCGCCGGGTTTCACCCCGACGTGACCGAGATAGGCAGAAAGACTGACGATAAAGGCAAGACAAAGCGAGACATACAGATCGACCAGATCAGACAGATGGCCTCCGACGCGTATGTTCGCCCGCAGCAGGCCGATAAAAAGGTCTATATAATTAAGGATGCCGGCTTTATGAACGATGCGGCGCAGAACGCCGCGCTGAAGATACTCGAGGAGCCGCCCGCCTACGCCGTTTTCATCTTGTGCGCGGACAGCGCGGAGAAGCTGCTTGCGACGATACGCTCGCGCTGCGTGACTCTGTATTCGGCAGGGGAGGCGCCCGGGGAGGAGTCGGAGCTCGCTCTGGAGTATATCGCCCTAACGGTAAAAAAGAAGCATACGGAACTCTGCGCGTTTTTTGGAAAATGCGAGAGCATGGATAATGAGCAGGCGGCGAGCTTCATTGCTAGTGTAAAATTCTGCCTGAATAACATCATAACGCTTAAAAAAAACTATGCGGAACTTTCCCGCGGCGAAGCTGTCCGCCTGCTGAAGCTGTGCGACAGAGCGCAGGAATATATGCGTCTGAACGTCGGGGCAAAGCAGATCTTCGGCATGCTCTGCGTACTGACAGCCTGAAATGAGGAAATAAATTGACTGAAGTTATAAGTGTAAAATTTAACTGCCATGGAAAGGCGTATTATTTTGATCCCAACGGGGTCGGGGCAAAGGCCGGTGACGCGGTCATAGTCGAAACCTCCAAGGGCCTTGACATCGGTGAGTGCTCGGTCGGGCCGCACTATGTCGTTGACGAGAGCATCATAACTCCGCTCCGCCCGGTCATTAGGATCGCGACGGAGGACGACAACAAAATTGCCGCGCTCAACAAAACACGTGAGAAGGAAGCTTTTGATATTTGTAAAAAGAAGATTGCGGAGCACGGACTCGAGATGAAGCTGGTCGATGTGGAATGCGGTTTCGAAGGCAACAAAATCCTGTTTTTCTTCACAGCTGACGGCAGGGTCGATTTCCGGGACCTCGTAAAGGACCTCGCGTCTGTTTTCCGTACACGGATAGAGCTGCGCCAGATAGGCGTGCGGGATGAGACGAAAATGCTCGGGGGACTCGGCATCTGCGGCAAGCCGTACTGCTGCAGCCAGTTTCTGAATGATTTCCAGCCCGTATCCACCAAAATGGCCAAGACGCAGTCCATGTCGCTGAACCCGACCAAGATATCGGGGAGTTGCGGCAGACTCATGTGTTGTCTCAGATATGAGCAGGATGCCTATGAGGACCTATTAAAAACTATCCCGAAGGTCGGCGCTTTCGTTCAGACACCCAAGGGCTACGGGAGCGTCGCCCAGACGAACGTACTCCGCCAGAAGGTCAAGGTGCGCATAGACAACGAGAACGACGAGGAGGATTTCAAGGTTTTTGACGCTGCCGAAATTGCCCAGGTCCCCGGCGGAAGGCCCAGACAGGGCGAGCCTCTGCCGCATGTGTTGGAGTGCGTAAAAAAAGCCGTGGAAGTGCCAGAACCCGAGGAGCCTGAGGAGGATCCGTGGGCTGCACCCTCTCTCTTCGCGGAGGAGACCGCCGGAGACCAAGGGAAGATTAACAGCGCTGCGGAAAAGAGCTTTTCTGATAAAGGGTCGGACTCCAACGAGCAGAAAAAGGACCAGCCAGACAGGCAGAGAGCTCAGAACGCCGGTGGCAGAGAACGTTCCCAGCCTGTACAGGTAAAAAAGCAGGGAACAAATCTCCAGGGCGCGCAGACTCCGGGAAAGTCGCTGCAGACTGCTCAGAATCCGCGCAGGGATCCCGGAGCTCAGGAAAATCAGCCGAAGAACAAGCCTTCAAACCAGAACCGGAACAAGAAGCATTACTACGGCAAACCTAAGCCCAGGGGAGGCGGCCAGAACCCGGCTTCCTGATATCCGAAAATCAAACAGGCGCTTCCCCGAAGCCAAACGGGGGAGCGCCTGTTTTCAATGGATTACGAAAACAGAATCACTCTGCGGATATCATGTAGTAATAAACCGGCTGACCGCCGGAAATAACGCTGAACTCGGCAGAGGAGTTCTTTTCCGTAAGGATGGCGCTGATATTCTGCGCGTCATCCGCGGAGACATCCTCGCCGTAATATACGGTGATGAATTCCGGAGAAAGCTGCGCGAGCTCGTCCCCGAGTTTCGCAATGAGATTTCCAATATCGGAGCTGCTGCCCAGCAGCGCGCCGTCAAGCAAACCGAGATATTCACCGGACTTTATCTCATAGCCGTCAAAGTCGGAATCCCTGGCGGCATAGGTCACAAGGGCAGTGTGCACGTTTTTCATGGCCTCGTTCGCGTTTTCGATTATTTCCTCCTCACTCTGGGTATATGTATCCATACTGAGCATCGCGGATACGCCCTGAGGAATGGTTTTAGATGGGATGATTACAACCTTTTTATCGGAAAGCGGGATGCACTGCTCCGCCGCCATAATGATGTTCTTGTTGTTTGGAAACACGAAAACGGTGCCGGCGGGGGNGCCTTCGATTGCGTTAAGGATATCCTCGGTAGACGGATTCATTGTCTGACCGCCGGTGACGATTTTGTCGGCGCCCAGCTCTCGGAAGAGATCGGCCATGCCCTTGCCAGCACAAACGACCACCGTACCGAACTCTTTTTCCGGCTCCGCAGTTTCGGGCTCCGCGGCGGCCGCCGCCACCAGTTCGTCGTGCTGAGTGCGCATATTCTCAATTTTGGCCACCTCAAGAGTTCCGTATTTCTGGGACTCCGTCAGAGCGTCGCCGGGGATATTCGTGTGCACGTGCACCTTAAATTCTTCGTCGCTCTCTCCTATAACAAGGCTGTCGCCTATGCTGTCCAGAAAGGCGCGCAGCTGATCGAGAGACTTCGCGGCATCCGATCTGCGGACGATAAACACAGTATCGTAGGCGAAGGTGATATCCCCTGTGTCGAAGCTGCTGAAATCCGCCTGTTCCCTGACTTCGGCGCTGCTGGCTTCGTAGGAATCGGGTGTCGCTTCACCGCGCAGGCAGGCAAGCATGGCTTCAAGTATCACGACGAAGCCCTTGCCGCCGGCGTCCACCACCCCGGCCTTTTTCAGAACGGGGTTCTGGTTGACGGTGTTGACGAGAGCGTCCTTTGCGGCTTCGAGCGCGCAGGAGAGAAGCAGCTCGATATCGCTGCCTGTTTCGGCAAAATCCGAGGCTGCCGCCGCTGAAAGGCGCGAAACGGTCAGGATCGTGCCCTCGGCAGGCTTCATGACCGCGTTGTATGCGGATTCGACGCCCTCGTTCATCGCCAATGCAAAATCGTAGGCGTCACAGGTATCCTTGCCCTTCATGACCTTGGAAAGACCGCGAAACAGAAGGGAAAGAATGACTCCGGAGTTGCCGCGCGCCCCGCGAAGAAGCGCGTCGGCAGCGCATTTCGCGACCTCGCCAACACCCTGCGGGTTTTTACGTCTCAGTTCGACGGCGCCCGCGCCCATCGTCATGCTCATATTTGTGCCCGTGTCGCCGTCGGGAACAGGAAAAACATTCAGCTCGTTAATCTGCTGCTTGTTGGCGTCCAGGGCCGCCGCAGCGCAGAGCAACATATCTTTAAATGCCACGCTGTCAATCGTATCTCTCAATTAATAACACCTCCGGAGAAGATAGGAGCGGTAAGCTCATGCAAAAGACAGTCGGAGCTGTCAGCTTATCTGCATCGAGTCGATGTATACATCAACCCTCTTTACAGGGACGCCTGTTGCTTTCCCGACCTTGTAGCTCACCTCATTCATAATGCTTCCGGCAAGCGCTTTAATGTTGACGCCGTGATCTACCACAATATGCAGAGCAATGGATACGCTCCCGTCCTCATTGAAGCTGACGCCGACGCCCTTGGACATAGACTCTCTGCGGAGCAGGTATACGAGACCGTCGGTTTTTGAGCGCGCGCCCATGCCTTTGACACCAAAGCAGTTTGTTGCGGCATCCCCAGCGATATTTGTGAACACATCGCTCGTGATGCTGATCATTCCAAGCTCATTTTCGATTTTTACCATGATGTCAGCCCCTTTCTTATCATGAATAACTCCGCGTTTCGGCTCGGAGCTTATTGAATACAAATCCGTTTTATCCGTAACGTCTAGTAATTATAACCCGAAAGCCTGAAAAGCACAAGGATATTTTTTCATATCGACTGGCGCGGACGAAGCGCGGCAGAACTAAATATTTCATCCCGTCCGAATAATAAACGGCCGGGGCCGGATAATACTATCGATAAACGTGAGCACTTCTTTCAGGAGATGACAATATGGCAAGAACAATGAAAACAATGGACGGCAACAACGCCGCCGCATACGTCTCATACGCTTTTTCCGAAGTTGCCGCAATCTATCCGATCACGCCCTCCTCCACAATGGCGGAATATGCGGACAGATGGGCCGCGGCCGGCAAGAAAAATATCTTCGGCCAGGCGGTCCGCGTTGTAGAAATGCAGTCGGAAGCGGGCGCGGCGGGCGCCGTCCACGGCAGCCTTACCGCGGGTGCGCTTACGACGACTTACACCGCTTCACAGGGCCTGCTGCTGATGATCCCCAACATGTATAAGATTGCGGGAGAGATGCTGCCGGCAGTCATACATGTCTCGGCGCGCGCGATAGCGACGCACGCTCTCTCAATTTTCGGAGATCACTCGGATATCTATGCCTGCCGGCAGACGGGCTTTGCCATGCTTTGCTCCGGTAGTCCGCAGGAGGCCATGGACCTCGGCGCCGTCGCCCACCTTTCGGCCATTAAAGCGAGCATCCCATTTATTCATTTTTTCGATGGCTTCCGCAGCTCGCACGAGATGCAGAAGATAGGGGTCTGGGATTACGGCGAGCTCGCGGAGATGACGGATTTCGGAGCAGTCGCGGCTTTTCGGAGGAGGGCAAGCAGCCCCGCCGATCCTGTGCTCCGAGGCACGAATCAGAACGGCGATATCTTCTTTCAGATCCGCGAGGCCGCAAACGGGAAATACTTTGCCGTGCCCGCCATTGTTGAAAACCATATGAATGAAGTCAACTCGCGCATAGGCACGGATTATAAACTGTTCAACTACTATGGCGACCCCGGCGCTTCCCATGTCATCGTCGCAATGGGCAGTGTCTGCGAGAGCGCGGAAGAGGTCGTGGATTATCTCGTTTCAAGAGGTGAGAGGGTCGGCCTCATCAAGGTTCGCCTTTACCGGCCGTTCTCAGCAAGACACTTTATAGACGCCATACCCGACACGGTCAGAACTATCGGCGTGCTCGACCGCACGAAGGAACCCGGCTCGGTCGGAGAACCCCTGTATGTCGACGCCGTGGCGGCTCTCGCAGGCTCAAAATTCCGCGCCATACCCGTTTACGGAGGACGCTATGGCCTGTCCTCGAAGGACGTAACCCCGGCGTCAATCATCTCCGCCTACCGGAATATCCAGTCCGCCGCGCCAAAAAACAGTTTTACGATCGGAATTGTCGACGACGTAACTTGTCTCTCCGTCCCTATCACCGAGGATCCGGATACGACCCCTAAGGACACGATCTCCTGCAAGTTCTGGGGACTTGGCTCCGACGGAACGGTCGGCGCGAACAAGAACAGCATCAAGATCATAGGTGACCATACGGATCTTAGGGTTCAGGCATACTTCCAGTACGATTCGAAGAAGTCCGGCGGCGTGACTATAAGCCATCTGCGCTTCGGCAGCAGCCCGATACGGTCTTCGTATTTCGTGACCAAGGCGGATTTCGTCGCCTGTCATTATGCGGCCTATCTCGACAGTTTTGACATAGCCCGGGACGTCAAACCCGGCGGGACGCTACTGCTGAACTGCGCCTACGATATTCAGAGCCTTTCCGCTCATCTGCCCGCTTCTGCAAAGAAGCACATCGCCGACAACGGAGTCCGCGTATATACTATTGACGCGACCGCTATTGCCCGTGAAATCGGCCTCGGCAGCAGGACCAATACAATTCTTCAGGCCGCTTTTTTCAAGCTCGCAAAGATCCTGCCCGAAGCTGATGCCGTGACCTATATGAAGGAAGCGATACGCGCGACCTACGGCCGTAAGGGGGAAAAGATCGTCGGGATGAACATCCGGGCGGTCGACGCCGGCATCGGTGGGGTGAAAGAGCTCACGATCCCAGCAGACTGGTCAGAGCCGACGGCCGACGAGCCGAAGGCCCCTCCCGACGGGGGGCTCAGCCACGCAAAGGACTTCGTTCGCGATATCATGACCCCGGTCAACGCGATGCGGGGAGACGAATTGCCTGTCTCCGTGTTTTTGGGTATAGCCGACGGCGCCGTGCCGGTTGGTACCTCGGCCTTTGAAAAAAGGTGCATCGCCCTCGAGGTGCCCCAGTGGATACCGGAGAACTGCATTCAGTGCAATCAGTGCTCTTTTGTCTGCCCGCATGCTGTCATACGCCCCTTTGTTTTCACCTCCGACGAGCTCGGAAAAGCTCCGGAGGGCACGCAGACTCTACCCATGAAAGGCAGGGACTGTGAGAATTTCCGCTTTGCGGTCATTGCGAGTGTAATGGACTGCACAGGCTGCGGGAGCTGTGCCAACGTGTGCCCCGCAAAGGAAAAAGCTATCAGGATGGTGCCGCTCGAGGAGCATATCGGGGAACAGAAATGCTACGATTACGCGTACAAAAACGTTGTGGAAAAGATTCTGCCCTTCGCCGTAAACACCGTCAAGGGAAGTCAGTTCCGGACGCCTCTGCTCGAGTTTAACGGGGCCTGCGCAGGCTGCGGCGAGGCGCCCTACGCAAAGCTTGTGACTCAGCTCTTCGGTGAGAGAATGTATATAGCAAACGCGACCGGCTGCAGCTCCATCTGGGGAGGCGCGGAGCCAAGCTTCCCGTATACGAAGAACAGGGAGGGACGCGGCCCCGCCTGGTCCAACTCCCTGTTCGAGGACAACGCCGAATTCGGCTTCGGCCTGCTCTGCGGCGCGGTGCAGCGCCGGAAAAACCTTATCGCCGCCGCTGAGGGACTCGTAACCGACGGAAGCTGCGGGGAGGCCGCCGCGAAATGGCTCTCTGTCAGGGATGATACCGCGGCCGGCACCGTGGCTGGAAACAAGCTCCTCGAGCTTTGCCGAAGGAATGAGGCAAAGCCCGGCTGCCAAGCGGTCCTTGAACATGCCGAAGTCCTCATAAAGCCCAGCTTCTGGATATTTGGCGGAGACGGCTGGGCCTATGATATAGGTTTCGGCGGGCTTGACCACGTCCTAGCCACGGGTGAAAACATCAATGTCCTGGTGTTTGATACGGAGGTATACAGCAATACGGGCGGGCAGGCCTCAAAATCAACGCCAACCGGGGCGGTGGCACAGTTCGCCTCGGCCGGAAAATCAATCAGAAAGAAGGATCTGGCTCAGATCGCCCTCTCGTACGGCTATATCTATGTTGCGCAGATCAGTATGGGCGCAAACTTTCAGCAGACTCTGAATGCAATCGTCGAAGCGGAGAGCTATAACGGCCCTTCTCTTATCATCGCCTATTCTCCCTGCATCAATCACGGCAGCCGGAACGGCATGGGGCGGTCAATCCTGACGGAAAAGCAGGCGGTTGAAGCCGGATACTGGAATCTGTTTCGCTACGATCCGCGCCTTGAGCAGCCCCTGTCCGTCGACAGCAAGCCGGCGAGCGCGGACTATCTGGATTATATTATGAGCGAGGTGCGGTATTCCTCTCTAAAGCTGAGTTTCCCCGAGCGTGCCGACGAGCTGTTCGAAAGAGCGGAGGAAGAGGCAAGGGCAAGATATAAGAAGTTGATCCGGCAGAAAGAGCTATTCGAGAAACGGACCTGAAGCGCTGAATGGGCGCCGCCGGCAGAACCGGCGGCGCCCATTTATCGGGCTTTGCTTTCCGGGGACGAAGTCGCGAAGGCACCCTTTCTCAGAATCTTTTCAGTGGGGATTCTGATCATGGTGTCGGGGAAGCCGCCGCCATAGCAAGCAACCGCCGACGAACTGCCCTCTATGTCACGATAGAGACGGCAGCTGATGCCCTCCACCGGGGGAACTATCTGTCCGGCACGCAGGTAAAAACGCATACTGCGCAGTTCACCCTCCCCCGTCAGCTTGAACAGGCTCTCCCTGAGCACCCAGATGTCGAAGAAGCTCAGGCCGGAGAGCTCCTCCGGCGTTGTCAGCCTGTCAATAACGGACTGCCTGATAAACCTGTGGGTCTCGGTGTCGACTCCAACCGGCTGCTCGGAGAGCGCGCAAAACACATGGGTTCTGCTGTGGCTGATGGAAAAGTGTAGTTCGGGACTGCCGGGCGCGTACGCTTTTCCGGACAGAAGCCTTGCAAGCTTCGGAAGCGGAGCGCCGGCGTAATCCCGGTAGGCCTCGGCGAGCAGGGATACGCCCAAGGCGGAACCTCTGCTTTTGCTCAGCGGAGGGTAAAGGGCATCCCTCTCATCTGCCCCGCGTATATCGGCATAGTACAGCCGCACAGTGATCACCTCCGGCGAATAATATGTTTATATCCCATATTGTATCACAATATATTGTGATTTTGCACTACCAATTTTCAATTCGTTATGTTATAATATATCAGTTATTGTGCGTATTTTGCATATTTTTGAGGAGGTGCGGTGTACTAATGAAAAAACGGGGCTTGCTGGCCGCCGTTGCCGCCGTGCTTCTTCTGCTTTCCGGCTGCTCAATGGCGGAGATAGACGAGCTTTACAGCCTTCCGCAGCCTTCGCAGGAATATCTGCAGCTGCAGAAGCTCATTGACGCGGAGATAGCCGACGGAAGCGAATACTCCGCCCCGACCGCGGGTTCGCTCAGACAGAGTGTGCAGCTTACCGATCTTGACGGAGACGGAACAGACGAGGCTCTCGCATTCCTCCGGAACAAGGATCAGCAGGCGGAAGTGTGCATATACAGGAAGACAGGCGGCAGCTATATTCTGGCGGACACAATAACGGGGGAAGGCACAGCTGTCGGGAGGGTTGAATACGCGGATCTCAACGGTGACGGCTTTTCCGAGATTATCATATCCTGGGAGGCAAGCTCCGAGATGCGCATCCTTAAGGCCTATTCCATAAAGGTCTGGACGACATCGGTGCTTCTGACGGAGAGCTGCATTGATTTTCAGATTGCGGATCTCAACGGCGACGGGAGAGCGGACATACTCGCTCTAAGCCTTGAACAGAGCGGGGGCAAGGTGGACATGTATTCGCTGGACAGCCGAAACGAGGTCGCCCAGAAAATCGCAAAACTGTCATTCTCTTTAAAAACCGCGGACCGCTTCCGCATCGCGGACATCGACAACGGGGTGCCGGCCGTTTTTGTCGAGGGACAGTACAGCACCGAGAACAGCTCCTGTCTGCTGACGGACATCTTTGTGTTCTCGGGAGGAGAACTGAAAAATATTACCCTTAATAGCGATACAGGAGACAGCGCGACAAAGAGAACTTTTGCCGTTTACAGTACGGATGTGGATGGAAACGGGACTCTCGACGTACCCTCCGCACAGAAACTTCCGTTTGAGCCCGGCGGTGCTCCGGACTATTACATTTTCGACTGGTACAGCTACGATTCCAGCGGAAATAAAACGCTGTGCGCCTCGACCTATCACTGCTACACGGACGGCTGGTATTTTACGCTCCCGGACGGGTGGAAGGACAAACTCCTAATCCGACGCGAAAATACGCTTTCGGGCGAACACGCCGTCGTATTCTCAAAGCGCGGCAGCGGAGGTAAGATCACCGATCTGCTGACTATCTATACCCTTACCGATGAGAACAGAACGGACAGAGCCAAAATGGGCGGCCGTTTCATTTTGCTGAGCAGTGAAACCGTGATATACGCCGCCGAGATAAATTCCGATCAGGGAGAGCCCGGGGACGCCGAAAAGCAGGATATAGTGAGCCGTTTCCACCTCATCTATTCGGAATGGAATACCGGAGATCTGTAAATCAGCGCTGCCCGATTTCATTATTTGTGAAAGGATAAGTCTGCTATGAAAAAAGTTTTGGTTCTGGAAGATGAATCCAGCATTCGCAGCTTTGTCGTTATCAACCTGAGACGTTCCGGCTATGAGCCTATAGAGGCGGAGACGGGGGAACAGGCTCTGGACGAGCTTAAAAAGAACCCTGACATACGCGTCGCCCTTCTGGACGTCATGCTGCCCGATATTGACGGTTTTGAAGTCTGCAGACGCATCAGGGCCTCCGGCTCAAAGATTGGCATCATCATGCTGACCGCGAAAAGCCAGGAGATGGACAAGGTGACCGGGCTCATGACAGGAGCTGACGACTATGTGACGAAGCCCTTTTCACCGGCCGAACTAACCGCAAGAATAGACGCGATCTTCCGCCGCACGGGCGGGGATACCGAGGATGAGAGCGCAAACGGAGAGCTTGTGAGTGGACCCTTTCGCCTCAATACGCGCAACCGCACGCTCGAGAAAAACGGCGTGAGAATCAGGCTTACCCAAATTGAGTATTCTATAATGAAGCTTTTTATCGACAACCCGGGAAAGGCGCTGTCCCGCGAGGAGATCCTCAATGAGGTCTGGGGCAAGGACTATTTCGGAGAGCTGAAAATTGTCGACGTGAATATACGCAGGCTCCGCATAAAGATTGAGGACGATCCGACGATTCCCACATTTATTACGACTGTCTGGGGATACGGTTACAAGTGGGGCTTCTGATCGCTGCCCGGAACGATATTATGAGCAGAGGACGGTGATACTCCGTATGCCTTTCAAGGGAATCAAGGGAAGATGGATAATTAACGGAATCGCTGTTGTCTTCATAATTATATCGCTGGGCATTATCGCTTTTTCCCTGTCAATTTACAACTATTATTATTCTTCCGTTCAGACCGGGCTTGTGAACAAGGCTCAGACGGCGACCGAGTTTTTTACGACCTATGTCTCGAAAAGCTATCTTGAGTATTACCAGAGCGCATACAGGTATACCGAATCCTTTGAGGACAAGGACTCCATCGAGCTCCAGTTTATAAACAGCAAGGGGCGCGTCGAAGTCTCGAGCTACGGGATTTCCGCCGGCTCCTCGCCGGGATCGCCCGATATATCCAACGCGCTGACAAGCGGAAAGATAAGCTCCTGGACGGGGGTAAACAGCATTACCGGCGAAAGGATAATGTCCGTCTCGGCGCCCCTGCAGTATGCCGACGGCTCGATAGTCGGTGTGATGCGCTATGTTACGAGCCTCAAGCTCGTCGACAGACAGGTCTTCCGGGTCACCGCCTATGCCTGCCTCGTCGGGCTCCTGATCATCATCGTCGTTCTGCTGTCGAACATCTATTTCATCAGGACCATCACCGAACCTATCCACGGGCTGACAAAGCTTGCAAGGCAGATATCGGAAGGCAGCTACGGGATACAGGCGGAGAAAAAATACGACGACGAGATTGGGGACCTCACGGACGCAATTAACGAGATGTCGCAGAAGATTTCCCAGGCCGAGCGGGTGCAGACGGAGTTCATCTCCTCGGTATCGCACGAGCTTCGGACTCCGCTCACCGCAATAACCGGCTGGAGCGAGACGCTTATGTACGACCCCGAGATCAGGGGCGACTCGCAGAGAGGCGTCGCGATAATCTCGAAGGAGGCGGCGAGGCTCACAAAGCTGGTCGAGGAGCTGCTGGAGTTCACGCGCATCCAGGACGGGCGCTTTACCCTGAACATTGAACAGCTCGACGTCGAGGCAGAGTTGGAGGATTCAATCTTCGCTTACGGCGAGCTTCTCAGGCAGATGAACATGGAGCTTGAATATACGCCCAGTACCCAGCCGATACCGCTCATACCGGGCGATCCCGAACGCCTGCGGCAGGTATTTCTGAATATTCTGGACAACGCCTCAAAGTACGGCAAGGACGGCAAGGTCATCAATGTTTCCATGGAGAGACAAAGCGACTACGTCGTTATCAAAATACGCGACCATGGGCCCGGGATCCCACCGAACGAACTGCCTTTTGTCAAAAAGAAGTTCTACAAGGGAAGCTCCAAGGAACGCGGGAGCGGCATCGGGCTTGCCGTGTGTGACGAGATAATAACCCGCCACGGCGGGGACCTGATCATCGCGAACCAGGAAGACGGCGGTGTCTGTGTTACGATAAGACTGCCGATAAGCCGCTTCTGAGCACCACTAAAATAATATACCCGAAAGGAACCGGATAATGAGCAAAAAAAACAAGGCGGCGGGCGACTTCCGCACCACAATAGGCGGGCAGGCGCTTATCGAGGGCATCCTTATGAGAGGCCCCGTCAAGCAGTCCATCGTCGTACGTACGGCAGACGGGCTTGTGACCAAACTCGAGGAACCGCATTTTGTGAGAGAGAAACATAAGATCCTGGGCTGGCCGATAATCCGAGGTGCGGTCGTGTTTATAGAGTCGATGGTCTACGGGGTCAGGGCGCTGACCTATTCGGCGGAACTCCTTCCTGAGGACGAACAGGAGCAGCCCACGAAATTTGACAAGTGGGTGGAGAAAAAATTTGGGATGGAAAAGGCTCAGAAGTTCATAATCGGCCTGGCTGTAATCCTCGGAATTGTTCTTTCAGTAGGCCTTTTTATCCTTCTGCCGACTCTTCTTGCCGGTTTCGTTACGGATCTGACGGAGTCTGTGATCCTGCGGAACCTCACCGAAGGACTTATCAGGATAGTGATTTTCCTGCTCTACATGTATTTTTGCACGAAACAGCAGGACCTTAAACGTGTGTTCAAATACCACGGTGCGGAGCACAAGACAATTTTCTGTTATGAGAAGGGCCTGCCGCTCACGGTCGACAACGTGCGGCCTCAATCCCGCTTCCATCCAAGGTGCGGGACGAGTTTCCTGTTCGTGGTCATCATCATAAGCATCTTTGTCTTCTCCTTCCTGAGCTGGAGCAACGTCTGGATACGCATGGCGACGCGCATACTGCTGCTGCCGGTCGTAATGGGGCTCGCCTATGAGCTGAACCGCTGGGTAGGCCTGCACGACAACTGGCTTTCGACCATCCTCGCAGCTCCCGGCAAAGCGCTGCAGCGGCTCACGACAGCCGAACCCGACGACGATATGATGGAGTGTGCCATCGAGGCGCTGCAGCTTGTCATCCCCGAGGTCAAAGGTCAGGATGCATGGAAATGAAGCCAGCATGCTCTGAAAGGACAGAATCATTTAATGCCGAAAACTTATAACGAGATATATTTAGAAGCGAGAAAAAAGTTGCGCGAGAACGGTATTTCCGCCCACAGCCTCGAGGCAAGGCTGATCGTCGCCTACGCTGCGAACAAGTCCACCGACGCTCTAATGCGGGAACTGAATCTTTATACCTCCGACGAGGTCGTGCGGAGGGTATCGGAGCTTGTGGAGAGAAGACTGGGGGGCGAGCCTGTCGCCTATATCACCGGTGACTGGGAATTTTACGGGATGCCGATGCTGGTGACCAGGGATGTGCTGATTCCCAGAATGGACACGGAAGTGATCGTCGAAACGGCGGTATCGGCGCTCAAGGGACGCAAAATGGACGCGCGCGTGCTCGACTTGTGCGCCGGGAGCGGCTGCATAGGCTGTGCCATCGCGAGGGAACTGCCGGCGACTCACGTCGTACTTGCTGACAATAGCCGCGCCGCGCTCTCCGTCGCGAGACAGAATGTCCTGAAAAACAGACTAAACCCCAGAGTGACCTGCGTCGAAACGGACGCGCTCGCAACACCGCCGCTTATGCTCGGAAGCTTTGATCTCCTGACCTGCAACCCGCCGTACATACCGACGGAGGAACTCGGAAAGCTCGACTCCTCCGTAAAGGACTACGAACCTATGGCGGCGCTCGACGGCGGAGCGGACGGGCTCGATTTTTACAGGGCTGTGGTCAAAAAATGGCACAACGTTGTCCGGATAGGCGGGATGGTCATTTTTGAAGTGGGCATTGGGCAGGCGGCCGAGGTCGCCGGGATGATGAAGAGCTCGGGAATGAGCAATATCGGCTTTGCGAAGGATACGCTCAACATAGACAGAGCGGTGTACGGCAATATATAAGGACAGAGATTTTTAATTTTATGAGGTGACAGTATGGCGACGGATAAAAAAATGCCGATCACTCAGGTCGGACAGGCTGAGGACAAGAAAAAAGCGCTCGAAGCGGCTCTAGCTCAGATCGAAAAGAACTACGGCAAGGGCGCCATCATGCGGCTCGGAGACGATATTCCGATCAATTGCGAGGCAATTTCCACAGGGTCGCTGTCCCTTGACCTTGCGCTCGGGATCGGCGGCGTGCCAAGAGGCCGCATAGTGGAGATTTTCGGGCCCGAATCCTCGGGTAAAACGACACTCGCCCTGCACATACTGGCGAGCGCGCAAAAGCAGGGAGGAGAGGTCGCGTTCATAGATGTGGAGCACGCGCTGGAGCCGGCCTACGCAAGGGCTCTGGGCGTCGATATAGACAGCCTTCTCATTTCACAGCCGGACACCGGCGAGCAGGCACTCGAGATAACCGAGGCGCTCGTGCGTTCTGGCGCGCTTGACGTAGTGGTTGTCGACAGCGTCGCGGCTCTTCTGCCGCGCAGCGAGCTCGAGGGTGAGATGGGCGACTCAAGCGTCGGCGTCGTAGCCCGCCTGATGTCTCAGGCGCTCCGCAAGCTGGCGGGGACAATTTCGAAGACAAGGACCATTGTGGTCTTTATAAACCAGCTAAGGGAGAAGATCGGCGTCATGTACGGCAATCCGGAGACGACTCCGGGCGGACGCGCGCTCAAATATTTCGCCAGCGTCCGCATAGACGTAAGGCGCATTGAAACACTTAAAAACGGCACCGAGATGATAGGCAACCGCACCAAGGCCAAGGTCATTAAGAATAAGGTCGCACCGCCCTTCAAGGAGGCGGAGTTCGATATAATCTACGGAGAAGGCATCTCCAAGATCGGCGAGATCATTGACCTCGGCGTAAAGCTCGAACTCATCGACAAGGGCGGAGCTTGGTTCACGGTCGGCGATACGAGAGTTCAGGGGAGGGAAGCCCTCAAGGAGTACCTGAAGGGAAACCCCGAGGTCTGCGACGAAATTGAGAAGAAGATACGCGAGAACTCGGCGAAGCTCCTGACGCCGCAGGCAAAGTCCGCGGCGAAGGCGGCCGGGCGTGCGGTCGATGTGTCGGCCGACGATTTTGAGGGTTAAACGCCCCTATGACGGTTACGGAACTGCATGAGATCGCGCCAGAAAAATTTACGGTCGGGTTTTCGGACGGGTCCGATATGAGACTCAGTCTCGATATCGTCACCGATCTCTCGCTGTATGCGGGCAGGGAGCTCACAGACGAGGAGTTTTCGAAACTGCGGGACGCGGCCCGGCTCTCCGCCTGTAAGGAGAGAGCACTCAGAATAATCGGCGCGAGACCCATGTCCTGCAGGGAACTGTATGACAGACTGACCGAAAAGGGAGAACTGCCCGAGAACGCAGAAAGCTGTGTGGAATGGCTGAAAAAGCTCCACTGCCTAGACGACGCCCAGTATGCCGGCATGGTCGTCAGGCACTACGCCGCGAAAGGCTGCGGAGCGCAAAAAATTAAAAACGAGTTTTTCAGGCGCGGGGTGCCGAAGGAACTCTGGGATGACGCGCTGACTGAAATGCCCGAGACGGGCGAGAAGATCTATGAGCAGCTGTGCCGGAAGCTCAGGAGCCCGGAGCCGGACAGGGCAGAAATGAAGAAAGCCGCTGATGCACTGTTCAGAAGGGGCTTTTCCTGGGACGAAATACGCGCGGCCGTCAACAGATTCAAGGACGAAAATTCCGGCGAATAGAGTGACTCTAACGGAGGTTAATATGGCAAAATCGAAGGTAGCCCTGATTTCTCTGGGCTGTCCTAAAAATCTTATCAACAGCGAGCAGATGCTCTACCTGCTCTGCGAGGCCGGAATGGAGATCGTCCCGGGGCCCGAGGAAGCGGACGCAGTCGTGGTCAACACCTGCGGCTTTATCGAGTCCGCCAAGAGCGAGGCTATCGACACGATAATCGCGCTTGGCGAACTGAAAAAGACCGGAGTGATAAAAAGCATAATAGCCGTGGGCTGTCTTGTTCAGCGCTATCAGGACGAGATTATGAAGGAGCTTCCGGAGATTGATTCCGTTCTTGGGACAGGGAGCTATTCCAAAATCGTGGACGCGGTGAAGGATTCGCTGAAGGGTCGGTCCGTTTCGCGCTTCGAGGACATAAACGGGCCTCTCGAAGAGACGGGGCGCGTTGTCTCGACAGGCCCGGGCTGGGCGTATATCCGCATCGCCGAGGGCTGCAGCAACCGATGCGCGTTCTGCGTGATACCCTTTATCCGCGGCAATTACAGGAGCCGCAAAATGGAGGACATCGTTGAAGAAGCGCGCGCACTGGCAAAGACGGGCACGAAGGAACTTATTGTGGTCGCCCAGGATATCACGCGTTACGGAACCGACCTGTACGGGACCCGCTCACTTTCGGAGCTGCTGAAACGGCTCTGCAGGATTAAGGGCATCGAATGGATCAGACTGCATTACCTCTATCCGGACGAATTCGACGATATGCTCATTGATACCATCGCATCTGAGAAGAAAATACTGAAGTATGTCGACATACCGATACAGCATATAAACGACTCCATTCTTAAGCGCATGAACAGGCGCGGCAGCGGCGGAGACATCCGGGCGCTGCTCGGAAAGCTGAGGAAAAGAATACCGGGCGTTGTGATTAGGACGAGCCTGATAGTCGGTCTTCCCGGCGAGGGCGAGGCCGAATTCGCCGAGCTCTGCTCCTTCCTGCGCGAGGCAAAGATCGAGAGGGCAGGTGTTTTTGTGTATTCGCCGGAAGAGGGGACGCCTGCGGCCGCAATGCCGGACCGCTGCGATCTGGTCGAGGCAGAGCGCCGTCAGGAGAAGGTCATGGACATACAGGCGCAGATCATGGATGACTGGAGTCGCGCGTTTGTTGGAAAAACCGTCAGAGTGCTCTGCGAGGGCTACGATGAGGAGACGGGCTTGCAGTTCGGCCGGAGCTTTGCGGATTCACCGGACATAGACGGAATCGTCTTTTTTGCCGGAGAATGCCCGGCTGGAGAGTTTACCGAGGTGGAAATCAACGAAATTCGCGACGGCGATTGGTATGGCAGTCAAACGGAATAATTGAAAGGGATGAGTTGTTAAAATGACTACAGCGAGCAAGATCACGATCGTGCGCATTATCCTTATACCGTTTTTTATGGTAGCTGCGCTTTTGGGGCATCTTTATATCGCGCTGATAATTTTCATTATAGCCTCGATTACGGACAAACTGGACGGCTATGTCGCGAGGCACTTTAATCAGGTTTCAACCTTCGGAAAATTTATCGACCCTCTTGCCGATAAGCTTCTAGTGACTGCCGCGCTCCTCATATTTGTCGAGAACCATCAGATGGCCTCTTGGGCGGCGATGATCGTGATTGCGCGCGAGTTCGCCGTGACCGGGCTTCGCCTGGTCGCGATGGAAAGCGGAATCGTCATAGCCGCCGGAACATCCGGAAAAATTAAGACGGCAGCTACTCTTGTCTGCAGCTGCTTCATGCTGCTGCCGCTGCACAGCTACGCTCTTTTCTCCGGACTGACGGTCGACGTTCTCGGCACGGTCATAATCCTGTTCACCACCGTATATTCAGGAATCGAATACTTTGTTGTAAACAAAACTGTGCTCAACTTTAAGGATTGACACTTTTTTCACTTCGTGATAATATACTGTTGCAGTATACATTAATGGCTGTGAAAGGGAAAAGTAAGACAATAAGTGCAACAGAGATTTGCCGCCAAGGCTGAAAACGGCAATTACGCTCAATTGTCCGAAGTGCGCCCCGGAGCCGCGGGAGGAGGAAATGCTTCCCCGTTTTAGCCGCGTTAAGGCTTGAACCGGTATATGCCGGCTAGCTATAAACGAGAGTGGAACCGCGAAGCATGTTTTCGCCTCTCATGGACTTAGGTCCGTGAGGGGCGTTTTGGTTTATTGGGAGGTGTTGCTATGTTTGATGACCTGAAAGAGACGATTGCCGCATATAAAGCGCGGGACCCGGCCGCAAGGTCGACGCTCGAGGTACTCCTGCTTTATCCCGGCATAAGAGCGACGCAGTCGCATAAAAAAGCAAACTATTTTTACAGGCATAACATGAAATTCCTAGCGCGCTGGATATCGCAGCGTTCACGCAGGAAAACGGGAATAGAGATACATCCTGGCGCGACAATCGGAAAAAGGCTTGTAATTGACCACGGAATGGGTATAGTTATAGGTGAGACGGCAGAGGTCGGCGACGACGTGCTGATCTATCAGGGCGCGACGCTCGGCGGGACCGGTAAGGACACCGGCAAACGCCATCCGACGATAGGAAACAACGTTCTCATTGGCTCCGGCGCAAAGATACTGGGCCCCTTTAGGGTTGGGGACAACTGCCGCATAGCGGCTAACGCCGTGGTACTGAAGGAGGTTCCGCCCAACTGTACCGCGGTTGGCGTCCCGGCAAGGATTGTGCGTATGGATGGCCAGAAGGTTAACTACGCAGGCGAGGTTGACCAAGTGAATATCACCGACCCCGTAGCGCTCGAACTCATTTCGCTGCATGAGCAGATAAACGTCCTGTTGGAAAAACAAGCTCGGCAGATCAATAAATCGGAAAGCAAATAAATTTCGGAGGTCATTTACTAATGAAAATTTTTAATTCCCTGTCCATGCAGAAGGAAGAATTCGTGCCTATCGAGGAGGGAAAGGTCCGCATGTATGCCTGTGGCCCGACAGTCTACAACTATATCCACGTCGGTAACGCAAGGCCCCTGATTATTTTCGACGTTCTGCGCCGCTACCTCGAATACCGCGGCTATAAGGTCACGTTTGTTCAGAATTTTACCGACGTGGACGATAAGATAATAAAGCGCGCAAACGAGGAGGGAATCAGCGCAAAGGAGGTGTCGGAGAAATATATCGCGGAATATTTCACGGACAGCAAGGGTCTCGGTGTGCGCGAGGCGTCTATCCACCCGAGGGCAACGGAGAACATCGAACAGATAATCGCCATGGTGGAGACCCTTATCGAGAAAGGCTACGCATATGAGGCGAACGGGGACGTCTATTACCGCACGATGAAATTTGCGGATTACGGCAAGCTCAGCCATCAACCGCTGGAGGACCTTCAGGCGGGTGCACGGATAGATGTGACCGAAATCAAGGAGAATCCGATGGACTTCGCGCTCTGGAAGGCCGCAAAACCCGGCGAACCCTTCTGGAATTCACCGTGGGGCAAGGGAAGGCCCGGCTGGCACATCGAGTGCAGCGCCATGAGCACCCGCTATCTCGGAAAGACCATAGATATACACTGCGGCGGTCAGGATCTGACTTTTCCTCACCATGAGAACGAGATAGCGCAGTCGGAGGCGGCAAACGGCTGCAAGTTTGTAAATTACTGGATGCACAACGGCTTCATCAGCATCGACAATAAAAAAATGAGCAAATCCCTCGGAAATTTTTTCACTGTCCGAGAGGCGGCCGGAGCCTACGGCTACGACGCGATTCGTATGTTCATGCTTATGAGCCATTACCGAAGCCCGCTCAATTATTCGGGCGAAATTCTTATGCAGGCCAAAAATGCGCTTGAAAGGCTCTCGACGGCAAAGGCAAATCTCGATTTCTTCATTTCGAACGGTACGGAGGGCGTTCTGAGCGCGGAAGAGAAGACGTTTGCGGACGGCCTTGACAGGTTCCGCAAGCGCTTCTGCGAGGTCATGGACGACGACTTGAACACCGCAGACGCGGTTGCGGTGTTCTTTGAGCTGGTGCGCGAGATAAACGCAGCTGTGAACCCCTCCGCGAATCCGACCCGCGCGCTGGCGAAGGCCTGCGGCGAGATATTCGACGAGCTCTCCGACGTTCTGGGACTGCCGGTCTCAAAGGCGGGGGACGGAATAGACGCCGAGGTCGAAAAGCGCATAGAGGACCGTCAGGCGGCGAGAAAAGCCAGGAATTACGCCGAGGCCGACCGCATCCGGGACGAACTCAAAAACATGGGCATCGTGCTTGAAGATACCCCGCAGGGCGTCAAGTGGAAAAGAGCATAACAAAACACCCCGGACAGAAAATGTCCGGGGTGTTTTAGGCTAATTGGATATGGCCTAAGCCGCGTTGTCGCTCGGAACGGGGGAAGTCACAGATTGCCCCTCCGCTTTCGCGGCGCTCTCGACAGGCTTTGAGGGCGAGGGAGCAGGGGACGGAGAACTTTCACCGGGCTTAGTTTCGTCGCCTTTGGGCTCGCCGGAGGCGGCCGGAGAAGAGGATGACTCCGGGGACGGAGACGCGCTTTCTACAACAGTAAGATTACCGAAGATATTCGTCGGGCCGGAGAGAGTCGGCGTCTTGAAGTTCTTGTATGTCAGGCCGTCGTTAAGGGGATACATGATGTCTTTCCAGATCTGCGCGGCCGGGTTGCCGGAGACGTACATATGCTCGGGCGTATCATAGCCTGTCCATACCGCGGCGCAGTAATAGGGCGTGAATCCGACGAACCAGCGGTCACAGTAATCATTGCTGGAGCCCGTTTTGCCGGCATGGGGCATGATACCGAGATAGGATTCCGAGCCGGTACCGTATGTCGCCGCGATATTCAGCATGTAATCCATAGTCCAGGCGGTGTTGGCCTTGAACGCCACCTTGGTTTTCGGGGTATTGTCAAGGACGATGTTGCCCTGGGAATCCTTCACCTGCGTATAGGTGCGGGCGGCGGTGAACACACCGTCGTTGACGAAGGAGTCGTAAGCCTGTGCCATTTCACGAACGGTTATGCCCTTTGTCAGCTGCCCGAGAGCGAGAGGAGCATAGTCGCAGTCGGCTTGGACGGCGCTTGTCGCGCCGAGCCGCGAGGTAAGATAGCTGTATGCGACCGAGGGCGTGAGCTTGTCGAGTATCTGGGCAGAGACGGTATTTATGGAGTTCGTCAGCGCATCCTGTATTGTTATAATGCCCATGTAGGAGCCGCTTGCGTTCTTCGGGAACCAGGTCGTACCCTTCAGTGTGATATTCGGACTGTCATTTACAAGCGTCGTGGGAGAAATCAGGCCCTGATCCAGAGACGGACCGTATATCGTAAGGGGCTTGATAGCCGATCCGGGAGGCCGGAGGGCGTCTACGGCGCGGTTGAAGATGAGGTTGCCGGATTTTTTCCCCACGCCTCCGTACAGAGCTTTGATTTCGCCGGTGTACGGGTCGAGCAGCACAATGGCGGATTGGATGGATTCGCCCTTGGAGGACTTCACCGTCGGGAAGTTGGAAGAGTTCTGGTATATGCCGTCGACGATATTCTGAGCTTTCATATCCATACAGGAGAAAATCTGCAGGCCGCCGTTGTAGATGAGATTTTCGGCGGTTTCCTCATTTATGCCCTTTTTCGCCATCAGGTCGTTTTTGACATCCTCAATAACGGTATCGACGTAATAGCTGTTGATCGGCTCGGAATAGGCCTCGTTTTCGCTGCGCTTGAAAACAAGCTGCTCGGCGACGGCCTTTGTGTACTGGTCATAGGAGATAAAGCCCTGGCTATACATCTCCTTGAGAATTACTTCCTGACGCTCCTTGTTATTGGAGCGGCTGATATAGGGGTCGTATTTCGAAGGATTGTTGGTGATGCCTATTATGCTGGCGCACTCGGCCAGATCAAGATCCCACACGTCTTTGTCAAAATAGGCCTTTGACGCGGTGCCCACCCCGTTGCAGCTTTCACCCAGATAGATGACATTGAGGTACCACTCCATAATCTGGTCTTTGGAGTATTCCCGTTCGAACTTCAGCGCCCGGAAAATCTCCAGTATCTTGCGCTGTACGGTCACATCGTTTTCCTTTGTGAGGTTTTTTATGAGCTGCTGGGTTATCGTTGAGCCGCCGAAATCGTTCTTCATACTGAGAAACATGTTGCCGAACGCCGCTATCGTTCTGTACCAGTCGACGCCCTTGTGTTCATAAAAACGCTTGTCTTCGATTGCCACTGCGGCCTTTGACATATAGTCGGGTATATTTTTATAATCCACCCAAACGCGGTTTTCCTTGCCGTGCAGCGTAGCGAGTGAGACGTCATTGCCTTTGTCGTCTTTGTACAATATGTTGCTTGCCAGATTCAGCGTCATTTCGTTCAGCGAAACATCGAGATTATCCGAAAGGTTTGTTTTTACGTAATAGGCAAAAATGCAGGTGAAAAGCAGTCCGGTCGTAATGATGATGAGAAGCAGGGTGACTATTACTTTCACTATCGCCCGCAGGACGCCTGAAACGGTTCCGGCGGTTTTACCGGCCACTGCCTTTGCGGTTTTTTGAGTTTTATCCATTTGGATGAATCCTCCGTTGGGTTAATCGATGTGCCTGTGGGGCTATTGCAGTTCAAAGCGCCGCAAAGCGGCGTGATGATATCTATCAACTTAAAAATAGTAAATAAACGCTTGCGGTTATTATATCATAGTATCACAAAATGCAGAAGCTAATTCTTAAATATTTTGCCGCGTATTTGTTGGTTAAATCCGCTTACAAAGGGGATAATGTAAATTAAATACTTATTTGGGGGAATTTAATTGAAGACAAAACAGAAGGTTTTGCTTCTAGGGCTGTTTCTGATTTTCGCAATCACCGGAGCCGCCTTCTCGACGGTGAGCTATGTCAGGGCGGAGAAGGGCGGAGATAACGGAATTCAAAGCTCGGACCGGGCGAACGTCGGAGGCTATGTTCTGAAGGAGTATAACGGCTATGTTGCAGTCTATATGGAAAATGATCAAAAGAATCCGATTACGGTAACCGATACCCAGGTCTCAACGCTCCGTGACCTCGACAAAAAGCTGCTTAAGACGGGTATAAAGATTGCGACCCGCGAGAGACTGATGATGACGCTTGAGGACCTGGGATCCTGATTACGGCAAAGCGGGCTCTTTACCTCATTGGGATTGATTTTTTGTCCGGAATAGGGTAGAATGTGGCTACAGGGAGCCGCAGCGCGGCTTATCCCCATTGAACAGGAGGCGCCCGCCATGAGCGAAGATTTTGGCAACGATATCGTCACCATAAGCGACGACGAGGGCAACGAATATGTCCTTGAACATCTGCATACACTTGAGCATAAGGGCAGTTTTTACATGGCTTTTCTCCCTACCGATATGGACGAGGACGACGAGGAATACGGCCTGATCATTCTCAAGGTCATCGAAGAGAACGGCGAGGAGATCCTGGGCTCGATCGACGACCCGGATGAGCTCGAGGAGGTTTACGAACTATTTGCCGCGGTTCTTTTTGACGAAGAAGAGGAATAAATGTTCCCGGGAAGGAATATATTTCAAAGATTTTCCCTTTGCTTTTTTTGAGCGGTAGTTGTATAATTCTATTGCAGGCGGAGAGATCGGTTCCGCCGGTTACACAGCGGATTTTTGGAACCTGCTGTGTGCGTGAGGGGCTTTATAAACCCACATCTTTTATAAGGGATGCCGGACTTCCGCTGCGAATTGCAGGCCTCCCGAGGCGGCTTGACCGACCTTGGATGTTGGAAGCAGAGAAAGAGCGGAGAGGCGACCCACCTGCAACTTCGTGCAGGTTATCATAAGGTTCCCACGGCAATAGCGGGCTCGACCGGCGCTTTTAAGCGCCGGTCTTTCTGTTGCCCGAAGGCTTTTCGCTTCCAAAACGAAAGCCTTATCCCGCACAGAGCTTGTGAAAGTCCTGTGCCCGCGTGTTCCAGATTGTGCTGTCGGGATTCACCGTCGGCTCAAGGCCAAGCTGACGCGTCAAAATATCCGCGAGACGATCCGAGAACTTCTCGGCGCCGCGCCAATTGAAATGGAGATTGTCATAAAAATCCAGCTTCGGGTCATAGCTTGAAAGCCCGCCGTCTTTATTGAAGTCGATGAAGCGCACATTGCCCATCTTCCCGATATCATTTTCGAGCATGGACATGTGCTCGTCGGACAATGGCCAGTAATTCGGAGCGATATAGTAAACAGGCTTGATGCCGTTCTTTTCGCACAGCTCGGCGATCTTTTTCAGATACCCGATATTCGTATTGTAATTTGCCCCGTCGAAGCTCTCATTTCGCGGCTGCACCGAGGCCATCTCTTTGGCATCTGCGAGAAACGTGTAGCCCGCGAGCTCGTCGGCGCTGTAGCCTTTCAGAGCAATCCTGAAATCCTCTCTCTCAAGGGAATCCCAGCGACTGTGGTAATTGTATAGGGGAAAAAGAAGGCCTATGATCTCCTTGCTCTCGGATGCGCTGAGAGTCGCGCCGATTCGGTTCTCATCCCAGGGCATATAACCGATGTTGACCTTTGTGTAATTCTGATATTTCTCAAAGAAAACTCCTGTCACCTCTATGAACAGCGCCTTGGGCTTCTGGGTTTTCAGCGCCTCACTGACATAGTAATATGTGATCGGGATCGTCTGTTCGGGTCCCGCCATTACATAGGAGGTGAGCCCGGACTTCTCCCAGATCACCGGCGGCACTATGTCGCAGTACGACATAGAACTGCCGAAAAACAGCACATTGACGGAATCCTTCTCCTCCTTGAGAAAGCGGCCCCAGGTCGAGCCGAAGTTTTCCCGCTTAGGCATGAGAAGGGAAGAACTCGCGCAGGCAAAGGCCACCAGCAGGGCTATGAGCAGCACGACCGCGAAAAGCTCTTTTTTGACTTCCTTTTTCAAAATACGGCCTCCCCGCTAAAACTTGAAGTAGACAAAATCCATGGGATTGAAGCCGGCACCGTAGTTGCCAAAAATCATGATCGCGGCGATAAGCACAAAATACACCGCAAACCTAGGAGTAAGGGATGCGCAAAGCTTTTTTGCAATCGAATACCTGCTGTTTGCCCAGTCCGCCGTAAAGAGCGCCAGCACGGAGATGAAGAGTACTGCCAGTGTCGGAACGGAGAGCCCGAAAGCCGATATTCCCCCGGGTGCCGCCGACAGGGTGAATATCCTGCCCACGACGGTCAGTGCGTCCCCGAGCGTTGCGGCCCGGAAGAATATCCATGCGAAGGTGACGAGTCCGAAGGTACAAAGACTTCTAAAGAATCCGTGTACCCCGCTCTCCTTAGAAATGTGCAGACCTCCGCGGATCTTGTCACGGAGCGGCTGGGTGATCTTGCCCAGCACCTGTAGCGCGCCATGGATAAAGCCCCAGAAAACGAAATGCAGGGCTGCGCCATGCCACAGGCCGCTGACCAAAAAGACTATGACGATATTGAGATAATTCCTCGCCTTGGAGCACCTGTTCCCACCCAGCGGGAAATAGAGATAATCGCGGAACCAGGTGGAAAGCGAGATATGCCAGCGCCGCCAGAAATCCTGAAGCGAAACGGCCGCATAAGGACGGTCAAAGTTGTTCATCAGTCGAAAGCCTATAATCCTTGAAGAGCCGATGGCCATGTCGGAATAGGCCGAAAAATCACAGTATATCTGTACAGAGTAGCATACGGCGGCCGTCAGAAGCTGAAAAGCGCTGTGACCGGACGGATTTGCATAGACCGTATTAACCAGGACCGCTATGCGGTCGGCAACCACAAGCTTTTTAAAGGCACCCCAGATAAACTGAAGGGAGCCGGCTTTGATATTCTCCAGATTAAATTTAGCGGGTGCCTTATATTGCGGCAGCATGTCCCCGGCCCGCTGTATCGGGCCCGAGACGATCCCCGGGAAATACGAAGCGAAGAGGGCGTAATCGATAAAGTTCTTTTCCGCCCTGATTTTTCCGCGATATACATCCATCAGATAGCCCGTTGTTTGAAAGACAAAAAAAGAGATGCCTATCGGCAGGAGCAGATTAAGCGGGTCGGAGGAAAAACCCGCGCCTATGAGGGAGAGAGACTGAGAGGCGAGTCCGACAAAGAAATTAAAATACTTGAAAAAGAAAAGCATGCCGAGATTGAGAACCAGCGCGAGGATAAGCCACAGCTTTCTCTTCCCGAGCAGCTCGCTCTCTATGATTCGCCCGGCGGCATAGGTGAGGACGGCGGAGGCAAGGAGATAGGGCAGATTTTCAATGCCGAAAACCACATAGAACGCAAGACTTGAAAGAAGAAGCAGCGGGTTACGAAGCCTGGGCCTCAGCCCGCTGCACAACGCCGCTGTAAGGATTAAAAAGATTATGTATTTTACACTTGTAAAACTCACGGTAATTATCTCCGGCATATATTTCTTAGTTTGAACGCCAGAAGAATTCTATCATAAAAATAAGGATTTAACAACATTATGTCGTAAATTCTTTGGGCATTGTGCCGCGCGACTTCTGTCTGATTGAAAAATGAACCGCCCGTCATCCCGCCGGAAAATAATGCTCAGTGCCGGACGGGGCGGGTTTCGCGTCTCGCGGTTACGGCATAAAAGGCCTCGCTTATATCCATGTCCCGAACGAAAGACATTCCCGCCTCGCTCAGGAGCTCCTTCACCAGATCTCTGGGGAGCCTGTGGCTTGCAGGAGGGCCAAAACCAGAAAAAGATTCATTGAATTCGACGACCGTTACAGTCCCGCCCTCGGTGCAGATACGTGAGGCCTCGGAGAGTAGCCGCACTTTGTCGTCTATCTCGTGAAGAACGGTGCAAATGAGAACAAAATCGGCCGTGTCGTCGCCGAGCTTCACATCGTATTCCTCGGACCTAAGCGCGGTTATGTTCTCAAGTCCCTCAGCTCTGGCCTGAGCGCTGAGCGCATCCAGCATATCCTGAGAAATATCGATTGCGTAAACGTGCCCGTTTGGAGACAACTTTGCGGCCGGGAGGGAGAATACGCCGGTCCCGCAGCCGATATCGGCCATGTTTTTTCCGTCCGCAAAGCCTAGCTTTTCAAGTGTCTCATGCGGCATAAGGAGCCTGAGACGCTCCTCATTGCCGAGTTTTTTATATGCCTCAAAGTCAAACTTGTGTTCCATGACATTCTCCTCACTTGGTTATCATTTCAATATTTTCGCGAATGGAAGCAGCGTCCAGTTTACCCCTGTATGCCGCGCGGACATTTCCGTTTTTATCGATAAAGATGGAATCGGGGATGGAAGAGATCCCGTAGGTATCGGAGGCGCTCAGGCCGACGTCAAAGTAGGCCGGAAAGCGGTAGCTCTTGTCTTTAAGGAACTGCTTGGCCGTGGCCGAAGTCTCCCTTTTCCCGTCTGTGAGATTTACCATCATGAATATGACTCCCTTAGGGGCGTACTCCTGATACATTTTTTCGTAATCGGGCATTTCGGACTTGCAGGGGGGACACCAGCTCGCCCAAAAATTCAGGACTACCGGGCTGCCCTTAAAATCGGACAGGGAGACGGCCTTCCCGTCCGCGTCCTGAACGGTAAAATCAGGGGCGGCTATTTCTTCCGACGAGGACGGAGTGGGTGCTGCGCCGCTCTGGGCGTCCGATTTTTGTCCCGAGAGATATTTATATCCGAACGAGGCAATCAGGAGCAGAAGCGCGAACGCCGCGGCCAGAATAATCACTTTTTTCTTCTTATTCATAAAGGGCCTCCGATCTATCTTAATGTGAGTACCGAGAGAAAGGCGTTCAGCCGCCCAAAGGCCATAAGCGCGCCCACGGAGATCAGAAGCAGGCCCGAAGCGATGTTTACCGCACGGTAATGTCTCTTAACGGCGTCAAAGGCGCGTTTAAGGCTGTCAATTAGGACTGCGGATAGCACAAAGGGGATACCCAGGCCGAGCGAGAACAGCAGAAGCATCGCGATGCCCTTAAGCGCCTCCCGGGAATTTGCCGCGAGCATCAGCGCCGAGCCAAGAAAAGCTCCGACGCAGGGCGTCCAACCGATTGAAAAAACGAAGCCGAACAGAACGGAGGAGAAAAAGCTGAGAGGCCCCGCATTCATTGTGGGCTTAAGGGTTCGGTTTAGAACGCCGATATTGATTGCTTCCATATAGTTGAGACCAAAAAGAATAAGAATTAGCCCGCAGACTATATTGAAGGAGGTCTCGTGCTGTTTTACAAAATGCCCGAAGGTGCCCGCCGCCGCCCCGAGGAGGATGAATACGACGGTGAAGCCCAGCACGAAGCCAAGAGAATTAATCAGGGCGCGCCGCTTTTTTCCGTTTTGCTCCGGCATTTCCCCTCCGGCAAAATAGGAGATATATACCGGGAGCATTGGGAGCAGGCACGGAGAGATAAAAGTGATCATGCCTTCGACAAAAGACAGAAAATAATCCAAAACCCGCGCCACCTCCGCATAACGGTCCCGAAAGACTTAATTAATTTTTAGTATAGCCGTAAAGTTAAGAGATATCTGTGATTACGTTACAGATGCGGGATGCGGAGAAATGTCCGGCAAACAGGGAAAACCTGTCCGGGGCGCTCACTGCGGCACCCCGGACAGGTCTGGCTGGGAATGATCCGATATATTACAATAACGCAAGTTGTATGCGCTAATAAAGGTATGTAATGGCAAAGTATTACACGCTTTTTGCCCAAAGAGCAACAACCATTTCCAGCAATTTTGGACGCTGGCGATACTCCTGTTTTGGAGGCTCCAAAGCGCTGCAAAACAGACTTTGAAAATTTCTCGTCAATATGCACAGAAAACAGGCGAGACTGTTTGTGTAGTCAGCAGCCTTTTTCGCTTTGTCACGAGGCAATGTGCCGTTTGAAAGAAATCGTTAACTCTCCATTCCTCCAGCGTAACCGCCTTGGTCTCGTAGTCTGGTGCCCGAGCGTGCTGTCTTTAACAAGCGAGCCCGTGCGGAAGGTGGAGAGCATCACACCGATGAGTGCCATATTGACAATGGTTGCCGTGTTTCCGTATGAGACGAGCGGCAGCGACATCGAATAGATAAGCGCAAACCCAAGGTTCGTAGCCACATAGGATATCGTCTGAAGAGTAAGTATCAGCATAACTGCGAATGAAACCAGTTTGCCGAGCATGTTTTTTTGCTTAAAGCACAGTCTGAAGCCACAGAACAAAAACGCCGCGAAGATTGTCATGATGACGATAAACGCAATCCAACCAACATTATGTATGAGCCATGTCAGCAAAAAATCCGAATTCATGCAAGGGATGGATAAACCTGTGCTGTATTCGCCTGTGCTCCCGCGCCCGATAAAGCGCGCGCCGCCAACAAGCTCTCTGACGATTATGCTTTGCCATCCTGCCCCCATAGGGTCACTCCACGGGTTGAAAGCCGCATAGATGCGTGCTGTAAGCCCACCGCTCGTCATTAGGGAAAGTAGCAACAGAATGGCGGCGATCAGAGTTACGACGCCGATAAAAATGAATGATCGTGCCCGACCGGTTGAAAACCAGTCTGCGGCGGCGGCAACAATCATCAGAGCTAAAGCGGAGACGACTGTAATGGCAAGTCCCCCGACTGACGGGACAAGGAAACAACAGAAGCTCAGAAGGCCCACGCCGGCAAGCGCCAGGAACAGGCCGGTATATTTTTTCCCATGCAAACGGTACAGCAAAGCGGCAAAGGCCAGAGGGTACAGCAGTAAAACATACTGAGCGTAGTAGTACTTTCCGTTCAACATCCGCTGACCTGAGACAAGACATAATGCTACAACCGATAGCGCTGCGCCAAAGTATATTAGCAGAGGATACTTCCCAATTAAAGTGAAATCTAAAAAATACGCGCCTAACATGCACCCCGTACCCAGCAAAACGGCCACCGCGCTGTATATTGGCTGCATCGGAGTATTGCTGTCGTATGTGAGAAATATCTTAATGAAAATACCGATGAAGGCCAGCAGCGCGGTCAGCGCAAACATCTCCCATGCCGGTCTTGGACGATGAACACGGTCGAGCTCCATGCCTATCTCCACGGCATCGCCCATCTGCCGGATAGACTCTCGGTTTGCTGAATCCTCGTCCATGCCGTTTTTCATCAGTGCGTCACGCTGGTCGCAAAGGTGTGCCTCAATTTCCTGTTTGATGATTGACCGGGCCTTTTTCCAGCGAAGCTGTTGGCACACAAGCTCGGTATATTCCTTGAAACTTTCAGGCATTGGCAAATGAAACACCTCCCTGCATGACGCGGTTTATTGCGCCTGAGTAAGCCGTCCATTCGGCCTGCTTTTCGCCCAGCAGCTTTTTCCCCTTGTGACTGATCTGATAATACCGACGGGGCCGCTGCGTATTCTCGTCTTTCTCATAGGAGCATAGCAGCTCTTTTTTCTCTAAAGAGTGTAGCAGCGGATATAGCGTCCCGGCCTTAAGTTCAAAGGTATGGTCGGAGCGCATCGCCAGTTCCTCAATCATCTGGTAGCCATACATATCCTGTCCGTCCAGCAGCTTGAGTATGAGCATTGTCGTGCTGCCGGTAAGCAAGCTTTTATCGATTGCCATGTTATGCCTCCCTATATATAGATTGCCTATATAATATATCGATCATCTATATATGTCAAGAAGCATTATTGATAAAAGAAGCAGCAGTAGACTTTGAAGTGCACCCCAAAAGTTATTTCAGCATACTGCATAACGATTGGGATGCTCCTTAGAACCTCAACGCTTATTTTAGTGGAATTCGGTTATCCCCAATGCGGACGGCGGTTACGCTGTCCATATCAATGGCGGAAGAGGCGGGAATGAAAAACCTCATTTGTGACAACAACGAGTTGAGAAATTGGGTAAAGTCATTTTTTATATTTACACAGCCTTTCTTCTTCTACCCAATTTTGCGTTTTCTTTTCCTGGAGAGCTTCGCGTTCATTATCTTCCGGCAGAAAGCGGAGCAACAGATTGAGCCCGAGTCGGCGGCGATGAACGGTTTACCACAACGTTTGCAGAGATGTGCGCGCCGCGTTTTGCCGTGAGCGTTTCAGCAAAACCGCTTCAACGGCGCTCATAATCCGTGCTTTTTTTGTTTGCGGCCTTGTACTGTGGAGTAATTTTAAATGTTTTTCACAACGCTACAAATAAAGCATTGACAAATAATAGCACATGGTATTAAATGGAATTACGGGTGAATTTTCTTAATATGCTTAATACATGGTGAGATTGGCTGCTGTGGCAAGAGACATGCTGACGAAGAATCCATCCGATTCCGCAATCATCTTCATACCGTTATCGCCTCAAGGCCACAAAAAAGTATAGTGGAATATACGGTATGCAAATAAAAGATAAATAACACTTCGGTAATAAAGGGCGCCTGAGAGAGCTAAGGATAGTGAGCTGACACACATTTATTAACTTTTCCGTTTATGAACCTGACCTGATTTTTGATCAGGCAGGTAAAATATTAAAAGGAGTGTATTAAATGATGAAAATGCAGTTCAGGAAAAGAGTGAGGGCGCTAGTTCTGAGTGTGGCATTGATGATATCGGTACTCGTACCGATATCATCTTCTGCATCAGCCGCGTCCGAAACAAGGCAAAACGACTATCCGATTGTTCTTTGCCATGGGTGTAATGGCTGGGGTAGGGCTGAATCATTCGGTACGGTGGCCTACGGAACAGAGTATTACTGGGGTGGAAATGAGGATTTGCAGCAGGATCTGACTGATCTGGGATACACCACATACACCGCAGCAGTCGGTCCACTTTCTAGCAACTGGGACAGGGCATGCGAACTCTATGCCGAAATAAAAGGAGGCACAGTGGACTATGGCGCCGCCCATTCGGCTCTTTATGGTCACGCGAGGTATGGAAGGACATATAGCGGCTTCTTCCCTCAATGGGGTACAACAGATGCCAGCGGAAATACTTATAAAATCCACCTGATTGGGCACAGCCAGGGCGGGCAAACCGTAAGGCTGCTTTCCGAACTTTTAGGTGAGGGAAGTGCGGAAGAACGGGCAGCTTCCGGCAGCAGCGTAAGTCCGTTATTTATGGGAAACAAGGATTGGATTGACAGTGTCACAACACTGGCAAGTCCTCACGATGGAACTACGCTCGCCGATGTGAGTGGAACAAATGTAGTCTCAGCCATTGCTCTCGCTGAGGTGGGTTCCACGCTTGGCGCGATACAAGGTGCGGAGCAAATATATGACATCAAGCTTGACCAGTTTGGGTTAGTAAGAGCGCCTAATGAATCTCTGGCAGAGTTTATTCAAAGGGTAGCCGCAAGTAGTATGTGGACTAACAGCACAGATAATTGCGCCTATGATTTGAGTACTAATGGAGCCGTGGTTATGAACGAATGGGTAAAAGCCCAACCTGATACATATTATTTCTCATGGGCTTGCAAAGGAACAAAGACAGATCCTTTGTCTCTCCTTGGGCATCAAATCGCAGATCCCACAATTATGGGTGATAAAGGACTTTATACAGCACAGTGGTGGTTACAGGCGGCGTTTATGGGTTCCTATACCCGCAATGACAGCTCTCGTGAAATCCCTTTGATTGATTCCAGCTGGTGGCCTAATGATGGCTATGTCAATACTATTTCAGAAAATGGTCCTAAATATGGATCGAGTGATTTAATTCAAAATTATAACGGCACTGCGATAATAGGAGAATGGAATTTCATGGGCACACTGAATATTGACCATGAAGACATAATCGGGAGAAACTGGGATGACGCATTGCGCTTTTTCACAAATCTTGCAGCTATGCTAGGCAAGCTACCGAAGTAAAATTCTTAGCAAAGTGGTGATTTGAATGGCAGGATTTCGCAATAGTCACTAACTGAGCAACTTTCAGGTTTGAAATGTTATGGCTGAAAAACAGCAACCGCCGTAAACTGACGAATGCCAGCCCGGTGACTGCTGTTTTTATTTGGGTACTTAAGATTACGCTCTAAATAAATAATCGCTGATAGCAAATAGAATACTATATATAACGAAAAAGCGGGGATATTAAACATATCTTGTGAGGTGATATTGTGCTTGGCGATTTCAAACGATATTACCGTGCAATGCGGCTTAAAGCCGTTGACGGCAATATGAACGAGGAGGAGCCGAAAGCAGCCGTGCCGATACCCACGTCATCGGCGGAAGTCAAGACAGCTCTTGAAAGTGCTTTTAACGGCAGTTTTGATTTTGTAATCAAAGCGTTTGAGGGCGACATAGTACTGATGGCGTTTATTGAAGGGCTTGTGGACAAGCTCCTGATCTCGGAATCAATTGTAGCCCCAATCACACAGACCGTGAACGAATTCAAAACCGGAAGAACAAAAGAGAAAACAGTACGCTGCTTAAAGCCTAAGCTAGCTTCGCTGTGCAACATGGTGGAGATTACCGATTTCAACGAATGCGTCAATGCGATTCTTTCGGGCTGTACGGTCATTTTCGTAGATGGCGACCAGACAGCTCTTAACATAGGACTGCGAAAATTTGAGAAGCGCTCAATTTCGGAACCTCTGTCGGAAACCGTCTCGCGCGGCTCGCGCGAGGGCTTCACGGAGGATATTCAGATCAACATGACATTGATCCGCCGTATGATAAAAGATGGCAAACTCGTTTTTGAACTTCTGACGGTTGGAAGAATCACTAAAACAAAAGTGTCTATATGCTATTTAAAGGGACTTGCGAATCAGGAGATTATCGATGAGACGCGTAAAAGACTCAAGAATATAAAAACCGAGGCCATCTTGGAATCGGGTTATATCGAGGAATATATATCGGATGCGCCGCTCTCGATTTTTCCTACAGTCTTCAACAGTGAACGGCCGGAATCTGTAGCCGGAAAGCTTCTGGAGGGTCGAGTCGCAATCCTCTGTGACGGGACCCCTAATGTGTTGACTGTCCCTAATCTTTTTGTCGATTATCTCCAGTATGCCGAGGATTACAACAACCGTTGGGCTTTTTCAATAATCATTCGAGCAGTTCGCTTTTTTGCTTTTGCCCTCTCAACTATGGCACCTGCTTATTATATTGCCATTCTGTGTTTCCATCAGGACGTTATTCCATTTAAGCTATTGGTCACGCTCGCGTCATCTATGGAGGGTGTGCCATTTTCTCCGATAATTGAAATGCTGGTGCTGACCGCGCTTTTTGAGATTATAAAAGAGAGCGGCCTGCGTATATCACGCGCCATGGGTCAAGCAGTGAGCATTGTGGGAGGCCTGATTATCGGGCAGGCCGCCGTGCAGGCAGGACTGTTTAGCGCACCCGCCGTAGTCATTATTGGTGCTACGTCCCTCAGTGCTTTTATAATATCTAAGCTTGATGCCCCTGTGATGATTATTAGGATTTCGATGATGATAGCGGCAAATATACTGGGAATACTCGGGATCACTCTTTTGACGACCGGTTTCTTAGCATATATGTGTTCGCTCAAATCTTTCGGTGTGCCCTATCTTTCACCGATAACTCCACTGTGTGGGAAGGATATGAAGGATTCCTTTATAAGGATTCCGATATGGGCGGTGTTTGAAAGGCCGGAAACTATCACCAGACGTTATGGCGAAAATGATACTCGAAGCAAGTAGCCGCCCAATAGGCGGTAGTCCGTGAATCCCTATAATGTCTTTGAAAGGAACGGCCACAGCAATGAAAAAAATAACGGTCTGTGTTCTGTTAAGCCTGATGCTGATGCTGCTTTCAGGTTGTTGGAACAACCGCAATATCACCGACCTTTCCATCGTAACCGCAATTGGCCTTGATAAGGCTGCAGACGGTAACATTGAACTTACTTTACAGATGATCGCACCGTTAAATCAAAGCAGCTCGCAATTAGTTCCCGCTTTATCTACGAGCAGCAGTTCTGCTCTAATTGTCAGTGCAGAAGGCGCCACCGTATTCGATGCGGTTCGCAATGTTATCCCGAAAGTAAGTAAGAAAGCATATTTCTCACAAGTTCGGCTGATAGTGATCAGTGAAGATATTGCGAGGGAAGGCCTGGATAATATATGGGGTTTTTTCGAACGCGATCACGAGATGGAAAAGACAGTCAGAGTGATTGTAGTTAAAAACGATACTGCAAAATCGATTTTAGAGGTGTCGTCAAGTGCCAGCCGGTTAAGTGGGGTGGAGATTGCGGATACGATTGATAACGAAGCGTTTGGAAAGAATATAAAAATCGAGGGATTTAAAGTATCAGAGTTTTTAAGCAAACCGCTGACAGGGCTCCTGATTGGCGTGATTGATCCTAATGGGGCAGAAGAATTGACGGAGATGAAGGTGGAAGGTGGCGCTGTTTTCAAGAATGCCAAGTTGGCTGGCTTTCTTGACAACGATGAGGCAAGAGGATATTTGTTTGCTTCAAATCAGACCAGGAGCACAATTTTGACAATTGCAAACCCCAAGGAGCCTGGAAAGCTTGTCTCAATTGAAGTAATAGGGAGCAAGAGCAAGCTGACGGCCAATTTGGAACATGGCAAACCGAAGCTCGGCATAAAAATAAAAGCGTTTGGAAATATCGGCGATGAGCAGGGCAGTTCAGATCTTACCAATTTTGATGCTGTTAAAATCCTTGAAAGCGAGTCTGAGGAGCTGATAGCCGAAAATATCAGAGATATGCTGAAAAAATCGCAACAAACCTATGATATTGATCTGTTGAATTTTAATGATATGTTGTATAAGCATCATTATTACGATTTTGAAAAAATAAAAGAGAACTGGAATGAGCTTTACGCAGACGCCGATATCTCTGTCAACGTTGAATTCACAATTAATAGAACGGGGTTAATTACGAAACCTGCATATGTACAATCAATGTTATATAAGTGAAGATTCTGCAATGATAGGCATTCAAATACTTTAATCTAAAAGCGGGGACTTTGATGGAAGCTTTGGAGTTGCTAGGGATGCTGTTAACTTTCGCTGCCATTGTATTAATTGATATGCCCAAGCTGAAGGCAATGGCTAATAAAAAAAAATACCTAAGAGTCTATTATTCAGTCATAGCTGCGGGTATTATGATTGGCACTCTTGAAATACTGCAAATAATCCCGGATTACTTTAAGAGTCTGGCTTACATTTATCAAGAAATCTCTGGTATCAAGTGATATATCCGGAACGCGATATTAAGTCTGTTTAAAAGGTGGAGACAGTGAAGGAAGAACAAATATCATCTTATCAGGTTATAATGCTGTTGGCAGGATTTTTTCTTGGGACTTCCATTGTCATGAATCCCGTTATAAAAGATGGCGCGGATACGTGGTTTTCCGAACTTGTTTCCATTGCTGCCGGCATCCTGGTGATCAGTATCACGGCCGCTCTGTCCATGCGGCATCCGGGCAAGTCGCTTGTAGAAGTGCTCACCATCTGCTTTGGAAGGAAAACGGGCAGAATCATTGGCTTATTTTATTTTGTGTTTGCAACGTGGCTGTCGGGTGAGGTAATACTGACTTTCAGTAATTACAGCAACAGCATCAGTTACCCTGAGACGCCGATTCTGTTCCTTGCGATTAGCTATATGCTGATAATTGCTTTTACAGTAAAAATAGGACTAGAAGCGATTGGCCGGATTAGTGAAGTGCTGACTGTTATGGCTGTTCTGATTGCCTCCATAGCGCTTTTTAGCCTATTTACAGATTTTCATCCCAACGCCTTTCTGCCGCTGTTTAAAAACGGAATAATAAAACCGGCAGTAGACGGAATAATTGGCGGAATGTTTCCATTTGCCGAAATTTTTCTTGTACTCAATATCACGCCAAACCTGAACGATAAAACAAAGACCTTTAAATCCCTTATCCTCGCAGGCCTTCTTGCGGGAGGGACTTTTTATTTGTTCACGATAAGGAATATAAGTGTGATAGGGGTTGATGCAGCGGCGAGAACTGTATTTCCGTCAGAAAAAGTTTTTAGATTGATGCCGGGCATTGATATAATTCCACTGCTTGATATAAATGTTATCGTTTGCGGCATTATAAAGGTTTCTCTTATACTTTTTGCGCAGGCGAGAATGCTTGGCGATATCTTCAGTTTAAAGGAATTTAAAATATTTGTGCTTCCGCTTGCGGCGCTAGATGTGGTTGTTTCGACCACGCTGCATAATGATTTTATCACCCAGCTATATTTTGCACACAACATAGTCCCTTTGCTGTATGTGCCGGTATTGGTTGCAATGCCGCTTGTGATGCTGATCATCTCTCAGATAAGAAAAAGAAGAACAGAAAGATAAACGGATTAATATTAAGGCAAGACCGAATTAGGAAAAGAATGGTCATATACTCCGTTACGAAGAAAGAAATATCGTACGCATATCAAAAAACATGTCAGTATGCAATCAAGAACCTCGTTAGTCCTGGTATGACCATAAGAACCGAAAGGAACGCACGCCTCTACCAATTCCAGCTGCATGAGTCGGATGGTATACGGGAATGTATATTCTTTAAGCAGTGCAAAATGGGGGGCAGCCAGCACATAGGATTTTTTCTGCCATACAAAAATTCCATGAAAGTGAGGATGGGCAAAAAGCTCATATTGCGTGGCAAAAAACAAATACGAATTATTGATGAAACGTCAAAGTTAATTGTAGGAAATAAGCTTAAAAGCAGAAGCCCCTGAAATTAGGTGCTTCTTTTTTATCCATCAAAGAAAAAAACAAATCCGAAACAATTGCCCGTTGGCTTTTGGTTCGGATTTGTTCGATATGGTGGAGGAGGGTGGATTCGAACCACCGAAGTCACTGACAGCAGATTTACAGTCTGTCCCCTTTGGCCACTCGGGAACTCCTCCATGATATGTTGCTGACGCTGAAGTGGAGCTGGTGGACGGATTCNAACCCCCGACCTGCTGATTACAAATCAGCTGCTCTACCGGCTGAGCTACACCAGCGCGTCATCAGCGAGATTTATCTTAGCAAAATTAAATACTTTTGTCAACATATAATTTAAGATTTTAACCGAAAAAACAGCGAAGAGAGAGCGGCGGAAAGTGCTTTAGAACACATGGGGCGCAAATATTGCCGCCGGTTTTTAATCAGATGTAAGGCGCCGTTTGCATACTTGGAACAATTGTGGTATTATAATGGCTAATAAGCAACGCGGATGAATCGAAAGGACTTTCAGTTAATATGAGCACAACTCAGAAAAAATATTCGCCGGTCAGACGGATAGCGGCCTTCTTTTCCGCTCTGGTGCTGCTCTTGACCTTAAGCTCCTGCGGGAGAGTAAAGGACCCCCATGCGGGCATGGTAAGCGTATCTAACGGTAGCGGAGGGCAGATGTGGGTGCACCTCTATGGCGACATACCTGTTTCTACCTTCACATCGGGAGAATTTTGCTCGGATGGAGCCTACATAGACTACAAAGGCAGCGAATTTACGACGCTCCGGGGCATAGACGTATCGGAGCATCAGGGCGATATTGACTGGAAGGCCGTCCGTGATGACGGCGTGCAGTTTGCCATTATACGCGTCGGATACAGAGGCTACAGCGAGGGAAAGCTTTTTGAGGACGCATATTACCGGAAAAATATCGCAGGTGCGATCGCGGCGGGTCTGAAGGTCGGCGTCTATTTCTTCTCACAGGCTGTTGATGCCGACGAGGCGACTGCCGAGGCCAAATATCTTATTTCGCTGATTAGCGGCTATGATGTGACGCTTCCGGTGTTTTATGACTGGGAATATGTCACGAACGACGGGGAAACACGGACGCAGGCTGTGAGCGGGAGCACGATAACTGACTGCTGCCTTGCATTCTGCAGTACCGTAGAGGGCGCAGGCTATCAGGCGGGCGTATATTTCTACAGAAGCCTGGGTTACTATGATTACCAGCTGGATAGGCTGACGGGCATGGTCTTCTGGGCCGGGGCGCAGGGCCAATATCCTGACTTTTATTATAAGCATGCCATGTGGCAGTATTCCTCGGCGGGAACAGTGAAGGGAATAAGCGGAGAGACAGACCTCGATATACTTTTCAAAGAGATACCCGGCGGTTCGCCGTCTTCTTCTCCCGGAGTTTCTCCCAACACCTTCGCTCCTCCCGAGACGACAATGACAACATAATATGAGAAAAAAACGGGGACGCCAAGGCGTCCCCGTTTTGTCTACCGGAATCAGTCTTCTTTTTTCTCGGCCTCGTCTTTAACAAAGTCCTCTTCGCGGGCAGTATTTTCGGAAACGTCGGTAAACTCGACTTCGATCCCGTCGGACTTGATGCCGGACTTCAGATCCTCGAGCTCGCCAACGATTTTTGTGATGTTCTCGTTAGCAAGTGTGATCTCATCGCAAAGCTGAACGAAAAATCCGTCGGGAGACTCCTTACGTGTCTCGTAATAAAGTTTTCCTATCTCGAGATAAGCCTTTTCGATAGTATCCTTTTCTGCGCTCAGTTCCATGTTCAATTTGGCGATACGCGCCACATCCTTTGCCTTGTCAGCTGCCTTTTCCGCAAAATCGCGGGTCTTTCCTGCCACTGTGCCCAAGGTACTCAATACTGTTTCTTTGATTTCGTTGAAATCTGTCATAGCTGTTCCTCCTTTTGTTTTGTTAGTATGTATTTGTCTTATTATATGTTATTTTATTTATCGCTGTCTGTAACGCCGCCGGAAGCCGTGTCGGAAGGCCCAGCAGCCGAGTTTACTTTGCTCACAAGCATTTTATCGCGCTCGTGCGGTCGAAAACGGTTGAAAATCAGATAAGCGAGCGCGATGGCGGCTGTCGCGGCGGCGAGTACCTGAGATACCCTCAGCCCCGTATTGAACAGATAGAGACTGTCTGTGCGCAGCCCTTCGATGAGCATGCGGCCGAAGCCGTACCAGGAAACATACATGGCAAAAATCTCCCCGTCGTAGCTTCTCCGGCCCTTCTTCGAATAGATATGCAGCAACATGAAGCCGAGAGCGTTCCAGAGAGATTCATAGAGAAAGGTCGGGTGGAAATACGTCGTAACGCCCGACGCGTCCGTAATACCCATGCGGCAAAATATGGTTGTCTCGGTGCCGTGGGCCTCGCGGTTTATAAAATTGCCCCAGCGGCCGATAACCTGCCCGACAAGCAGCCCAAAGCTGCCTATGTCGAGATATGCGCCAAAAGAGGTTTTTTTAACCTTGCAGAAAATTTTGACCGCGATCAGCGCGCCGATAACAGCCCCGTAGATCGCGAGTCCACCGGTCCAGATCCTGAAGATGTCGGCGAGGTTGTCCTTAAAAAGCGAATAATTGAAAACCACATAGTAAAGCCTCGCTCCGACCACGGCGGAGGGGACGGCGCAGATAAGCATATTTACAATGTCGTCGGCTGTCATGCCGAAATCTTTGACGCGATGTGTCACATAGAAATATGCGAGGACGAAGCCTAACGCAATTATCGCGCCGTACCAGTGGAAGACATGTCCGAAGAGAGTATAGGTGTTTGGGATGCTGACCGCAAAATTGCTGCCGAACATGGGAAAAGTTATTGTTGCATTTTCCATGGAATGACCTTTCCTATGTGAGAGGAGTAATGACAGACAGTGCGACCCTTTCGGGACTGATGTTCTCAGTGATGAAACTGCGGACATCACCGAGACTTATATTTTCTATTTCCTCAAAAGCGTCAAGAGGGCAGAAATCCGCGAAGGCGCCTTCGGAAAGGGCCTGGGCGAGAGCGGAGAAAGATCCGAGCGCACGGAGCTGGGAGCCGAACAAGGATTTTTTTGAGTTTTCGAATAAAAGCGGGTCGAGGCCATCGGAAGATATCTTATCCATCTCCGACCTCAGTTCACTCATAACGCCGTCCACATCGCGGCTCTCGCCGCCGGCGAGCAGCATGGCCGTCCCTGCGGTATAGTCAAATTCATATTCGAAGCCGCTGTTGAGAAGCCCCGCGGCATAGGAGCGGGTGTAAAAAGGGGAGGAGGGCCCGATAAGCAGGCGCAACGCGATCTCACCGATCAGCATCTGGCGCAGCCTTGGAGTACCGCTCTTCTCGGGATTGAGCTTAAGGCCAAAAAGGAACTGCGGCGCAGATACCTCCATTGCGGCCAAAGCGCGCGTTTCGCACGGCAGCTCGGATTCTTTGCCGCCGTAATCCCGTTCCGGCAGTTCGCCAGGCTCCGGGGGAAGCATTTCCCTAGCCATTTCCAGAACGGCCTGCGGATCGACGTTGCCAACGACCGAGAGCGTCATGTTCGAGGGATTGTAGAAGACTTTATGGCAGTGATAGAGAGTTTTATCGGTGATCTCGGCTATGCTTTCAACGGTGCCGGCAACCGAGTCGCGCACCGGATTCAAAGCGTACAGGCAGCGTAACAGATTATTGTAGACGACATAGCCGGGACTGTCCTCGACCATTCTAATCTCCTGGCCGATGATTCCCTGCTCCTTTGCAACGCTTTCCGGCGTGAAGTACGGTGTTGATACAAAATTCAGCAGGGTCCGAAGATTGTCGTTGAAGCCGCAGGTGCTCTCAAAGTGATAGGCAGTCATGCCGGAGCTCGTAAAAGCATTGGGAGATGCGCCGTTGGAGGAGAGAACGTTTAACGCGTTTCCGTCCGGCATATCGAACATCTTGTGCTCAAGGTAGTGCGCTACGCCGGCGGGGGTGTTTATCCACTCGCCCGCGAGCTTGAAGCGCCTGTCGGCTCCGCCGTAGTTTGCGGCGAACATGGCGAAGCCCTTCGAAAAAGCGGGTTTCGGAATAATATTGATTGAAAGTCCGTTCGGAAGGACCTCGGTTATGAGTGTCTCGTCGATTTTGTCAAAATGTCTTGTCTGCATCAGCCGGCCTCCTTTTGTCCGCGGAGGAAATAGATTGCGTCGCATTCGACACCCTTTGCAATCGCAGTGACTTCCTCGGCTTTTATATCCTCGGCCAGAGCGGCAAGCTCAAGAGGGGAGCAGTCAGGCCCGATAAGCGCCTGATTGAGATAGAAATCTTCCAGCGCTGCGGGACTGTCCTCGACCGTCCGGTAATCGCTCGCAACGGCGCTCTTGGCCGCAAGAAGCTCACTCTCGCTGAATTCTCCTCGTTTTACCGCCTCGAGCTGGGCCAAAATCTCGGAGAGAGCGGCGTCGTACTTATCAAACTCGATACCCGAGGATACGGCCAATATGCCCTTGTGCAGGTCCGCGCTCGAACTGGCGAAATAGCAGAGGGAGAGCTTCTCCCTGACGTTCATGAAGAGCTTGGAGGTGACGCCGCCGCCGTAAACGGCGTTGAAAACCCTGATGGCGGCGGTATTCGGGTCCTCCATGCATTCGCCGAGTCGGAAGCCAATGGCCAGCTTTCCCTGAGTCACCTGCATCTCCTCCTCAAAGCGGCGGGGAGCGGATTCGAGCGAATTCATGCGTATATCGGTGCCTAGGTCAATCTCCACATTCGAGCGGGGAAGAGAAGCAAACGCGGACTGCAGTGCCGCTTTAACCCTTTTGGGCTCAACGCTGCCGCAGTAGAAGATCTCAATCGGCGAAGAGGCGAGAATATCGTGAAAGTGGCGTGTGAGTTCGGTTGCGCTGATGTTCTCGGCCTCCGTTTCGGAGCCGAGTCTGTCGGTCGCATAGGCCTCCATGGCGCACATTAGTTCGCAGAGGCGCTGCATGGAGTAAGCGCGCTTTTCATTAATGCGTCCGCGGATCTGCTCGAGGAGTTTTTCTCTCTCACTCTCAACATATTCGCGGAAGAGAAGACCACCGTGCGTCCTGGGCATCAACAGCATTTCACTCATAAGTGCGCTCATCTGTTCAACGATCAGGCTCCCGCCGGGTATGAAAGCGTCGTCGGCAAAGTCCGCATACAGCCCTGTGACCTGAATCTCGCCCTTCTTGCGGACGACAGGCTTGATTCTGGCACCGTAGAGCGAATCAAGCTTTGACGAGATCGCCGCCATATCCGGCAGCGTCGCCGTGCCTCGGCAGAGTACCATAGGGATCAGGGCGTTGCGTGAAGCGGCCTCCCGGCAAAGCGGGGTCAGGAGATTGACGCTCAGGCAGCCAGTTTTGAACTTCGTGGTTGTCAGGCAGGTCAGGACAACGTTTGGCATTATCTGTTCGGTCGAAGTGTTCAAGCACTTACCCCCGTTCCGTTTTATTGACATTATATCTATTCGAACATGATACCATGTTTTCGTAAATTTGAAAACGAAAATTTTATTAAATTTTCAAATTCTGCCATTGCGCCTGTACGGATCGTCCCCGCCCGAGGACGAAATTTCCCGTTTCAAGATGAATTCGTTCTCTTTACCGTTTTTATCGCGAATGACGACGCTGCATTCGTCCCAGTTTGAGGGCAGTCTGGGAGACAGGCTGATCACCCCGTCCCTCAGCCTGATTCCAAGGAGCTCCTCGGTTATCACCCTGAAAAACCAGCCCGCTGAGCCGGTATACCAGCTCCAGCCGGCCTTGCCGATACAGTCGGGATTTCCAGAGATATCGGCCGCAAGCACGTAAGGCTCGGCCTCGTAGTTCTTCTGGTCGCGGCTGCCGGGCAGCAGAGCCTCGATTATTTCCATCGCCTCATCGGAGCGGTTTTCCCTGAGAAGCGCCATGACGAGCCAGACCGCACCGTGGGTGTACTGTCCTCCGTTTTCTCGGAAGCCGGGTCCGTAGCTCTCAATATAGCCGGGGCTGGGAGCCGAGTTTTCAAAGGGCGGATCAAAGAGACGGACGAAACGGTTTTCCCTGTCAAAGAGCCTTCGTACCGCGGAGGAAAGGGCCTGATTAACGCGGGGCTTTTCTGCCTCCGGGCAGAGGGAGGAGAAGCTCTGGGCGATCGAGTCTATCTGGCAGCAGGACTCTTTTTTACTGCCGAGCGGAGTACCGTTGTCGTAATAGCCCCGGGTATACCACTCGCCGTCCCAGGCCTCGTTTGCGCTTTTACCTGCGGCTTCGGCAGCCGCAGTGTACCAGGCGGCGTCGTCAGTTTTGCCGAGTACTTTGAGGAGCTCGGCGAATCTGTGGGCCGTGTGTGAAAAAAACCAGCTCAGCCAGACGCTTTCGCCGCTGCCGAGTTCTCCGACCCTGTTCATCCCGTCGTTCCAGTCCCCGCTCCCGATTTTCAAAAGTCCGTGCGGCCCTTCCCCGCGCGAGATCACCATATCCAGGGCCCTTTGAGCGTGCTCGATAACCGGGGACTGTGTTTCGGTATATACCGCCTGCTCGTAACGATCCCGCTCCTCTTCGTGAAGCGGCGGAGAACTGAGCCAGAGGACGGGCATATCGCATATCCCGAGGTCCCCGGTCTTTTCGGCGTATTCGCAAAGAGCCCAGGGCAGCCACAGCAGGTCGTCGCTGCAGCGCGTGCGCACTCCCTTGTCCTCTCTGCCCAGCGCGTGCCACCAGTGCATCACATCGCCCTGTTCATACTGATGTCTGCATGAATCGAGTATCTGCGCCTTCGCAGGCGTGGGATCGAGAAGGATGATATTGACCGCGTCCTGAAGCTGATCGCGGAAGCCGATGGCCCCGCCGCTTTGATATACCGAGCTGCGGCCGAGAAGACGGCAGGCGATAGTCTGGTACGGAAGCCAGCCGTTGACTAGAATATCGAGAGAGGGCAGGGGAGTTCTGATCTTCAGCACGGAGACAGCCCCGCGCCAGTGAAGGACAGTGCTTTTCATAGCTTCCGCAGCCGTCTCGTATCGGCAAAGCTCCCTGAGCTTGTCCTCATCCTCGCAGCCGCAGACCAGGACAAAGGGACTCTCCGCCAGGTAGCTAATGCCCAGAAAACCTCCGGGGACGCACATGTTATCATATTCTGACTGGAGCCAGAGACACCGGTCGGCAGTAAAGCCGGAAAAACCGGAGGAGGCACAGACGCGGAAAGGCGAATCTGGAAAAGGACTTTCAGCGCTTGAAGCGGTGAAGACTCCGTCCGACTGCCTGAATCTGGCGCGTGAAGCACTGGCGTCGTCACCGCAGAGAACGAGATCGCTGCTCCATCTCAGCGGCAGCACGCCGTCACCCTCCCATTTGACTATGATTACGCGGGCATCGGTATCCAGAGGAACAAAAGCTGAAGTGCGAACGCTCAGAGCGCCCGTCCGCTTGCTCCATTCGGCAAAGCCAAAGCCGAATTTTATCTCGCAGTCTGTGTCGTCGGGAGAGGCAAAGAGACTTTTTCCGTCGAGCTCCAGGCTCTCTGTCCCCGTAACCGCAAGGCTGTCACAGAGCCAGCGGTTGATACGGTATTCACGCGCGTTCCCGAACCACATGTGTCCTGTTCCACAGTCGGTTGCAATAAAACCGAAGCGGCCATTTGTCAGGATACTGCTCCAGGAACGCGGCGGAAGAGAATGGTTTACATAATACATAAAACTGCCTTCGTTATCCCAGCCATACTGCGGAAAGGCCTGAACCGGCGCGCAACACGCAGACACAACAGTGTGGCGCTTTCCAGGTTCCTCCGCTCTTTCGCGGGGACTTACCGAATTGCGGAGTACCGCTTCAACATCCGCGGAGCGGTCGATAATGTGGATGTTGGGGCTTTCGTCCCCGATTTCACGTATGAGTTCACCCAAGGCGGTGGCGGTGGGGCGCAGGTATTCCCCGCCCTCGTCGGTGATAAACACAAGGTCATACGCGCAGGACAGCGACTCAAAAAATGCGTGCTGCCTGATCTGCGTTTCCGCGCCGTCGAGTTCTGCGCCGTTGCCGACCGGGCAGGCGGAGATCGGAAAATCTCCGGAAATGCCGAAACGCCAGAGCTCGCGCCTGGCCCCGCCATTTTCGGAGCGGAAAGGCGCCGGGTAAGCCAGAGCATTTAAAAGCTCCATTGCTTCGCTTATACGGGCTTCGGGGATTCGGAGCCTCGAGGCGTTCTCGGCAGGAAAATCCGAGGTATCCGAGCTGTCGCTTGCAAGCAGCCTGTTCGCGGCGGTATAGGCTTCGAGCTCACTCTCACCGACCGCAATCGTTACGGTGACGGTGTTTTCCGAGGTGCTTGAAAGACACAGCGGCATTTTGGCACAGACCATGGAATCGCTGAGCCAGCCGAGGGGCGAGGGAATGTTTTCCTCAATCGCGCTTTTAAGCCCACCTCTGCCCGGGACAAGACCCCGTCTGACTGAGACCTCCATAGGCGCAGAAGAAGCAAAACAGAGAAAACTCTCGGGTATGTTGTCACGCCGAAGGCGCCGGATTATGAGTGTGTTGCCCTGCATCTTCGCGTGCAGCCCAAGCTTATAAAAGGCGGGATGGTTTACATAATCAGGATAGGCGGCCAATACCGGCTCAAAGGCCACACACAGCTCGCAGTTCTGGGACTCATCGTTTAGTGAGCCTACAGTTATTACGCGCTTTTCTCCGTTTGACGAGGCTGAGATGCTGACCGTCACCTGGGAGCGCAGATCGTCATGCTCGAGGCAGAAGGAGGCGTCCGAAAGCGTCAGCCTCCAGTCGACTTTTTCAGGAGTTTCGGAAAACTGAGAGGGAAGAAGAGCCAGAAGCCGGTTTTCGCGCTTCAGCCAGAGGTCGACGCCGTGCTCACAGTGCCCCGGCTCATTAGAGACAAGATAGGGTGCGAGCCTGCCGCAGCGGGTTTCGGATATACCGCTGTCGGTTAACATAATGTTGTACTCACCGTTCGAGAGGAGACAGCAGACAGGGGCTTCGAAGTCCGTGAAGGAGCCGCTTTTTTCCCAATATACGCTGCAGGTTCTCGGGGGCTTTTCCGGAAGGCTGTTCTCTCTGCGACGAAGCAGAACTCCGCCCAGAGGCAGCTTCTCGTCGAGAAGACAGGCGTGTGCGGACATGGCAGGTTCGCGCATGAGGCGCGATGGCATGATGTTGTCATTGAGCGCGTTGGTGATTGCAACGAGGCTCATGCCCAGATGGTGGGCCATAACGCAGGATACGATTTCTCCGTTATTGCCGTTTGTCCTGCTTCCCGTAAAGTCCATCGCTTCCCAGAAACCGTATTTTCCGTCCATACCGAGGAGCTCGAAGCGCTTGAGGTTCGAAACGACGTCCTTTACGCCGCAGCAGAGCGCAAGGAAGCAGCTGTACGGCGAAACGACCAGCTCGCTGTTCATATTCCGCTTCAGCGCGAGCGCTCCGCAGCCATGGGCCTTGTAACGGTAACTGAGCGCCGGGTCGAGTGAATAGAACGCGCTCTCCGATATGCCCCAGGGAACCTTCATGAGTTCGCCGCGTTTTTTTTGGACGCCTACGGCAAATCTCATCGTCTCGTACATCAACGAACCCTCCGAGCTCTCCAGAAAAAGCCGGGGCATGAGGTATTCGAACATGCTTCCTGTCCACGAAACCATGCCACGGTAGCCGTCCTTCTCTACCTGGGCACGGCTCAGACTCCTCCAGTGGCGGCGCGGCACGTCGCCTCTGGCAATCGCGAAAAAGCCGGTTGTCCGCGCCTCACTGGCCATAAGGTCATAAAAGCTGTTTGTGACCGCTGACCTGTCGGTGTCTATGCCTATCGTGAAAAGGTGATGGCTTTCATCATAGAAAGGCGTGAAAGACATAGGATCCAGAAGCTCGCGGCAGTGTTCGGCGAGCTCGGGACGGCCAAACTCGAAAAGGCCCTCGCGCAGGATCACAAGACAGGTGGCGAGATTTCCGCTGTCGACCGTGGAGACGTATGCGGGGTGAAGAGGTTTGAGCGTCCTGGTGTCGTACCAATTGTAGAGATGCCCGTTCCATTTGGGCATACGCCGGAGGGTCGCGAGAATATTTTCGATTATGCCGAGGGCTTTTTCCGGCCTTGTAATCCCCAAATCCACAGCGGAGAGGCAGCTCAGAAGGCACAAGCCGATATTGGTCGGAGAGGTACGGTGAGCAAGGCCGACAGGCGGACGTTCCTGCCAGTTGTCGGGGGGAAGAAAGTGGTCCTCGGGAGTGCAGAAGTCCTCAAAGAAGGACCAGATTTTTTTCGCGCACTGCATAAGATACTTTCTGTCGCTCTCGGAAACCGCTCTCCGGAGCACGAGCGGCTTTGAGACGGTCATCGCGATTACGGGCGCAAAAAACCATAGAATTCCGCTGACGATTCCCATTACCGAGCGCGAAAGGGCGGCCGTGGTCATCGCCGCGGCCGGAGAGAACCACATCGCCACGAAGTACCTTTGAAGTGGTTGGCGTTTTCCCTCGTTTGCCGAGGCGGGGGTCCAGTTCAGAAGCCCTCTGTGGCTCACGGCCGTACGCCAGAGAGCCGTCACCGCAGCGGTAAAGCAGATATAGGCCTCATAGGGCAGCAGGGCAAGCCTGAGCCCAGTCTGCAGGAGGGAACCTCCGACACCGCGCATAACGGCACTGTGGCAGCGCAGATGCGCCTCGCGCTCATCGAGAAACAGATTTTCAACCGAAGCGATTATCAGGTGGAAAGCAAAAGAAGCCAGAGCGATCAGCGCGGTGTCGGAGAGCCATTTCAGCGGGAAAATGAACGCAAACACGAACACCAGAAATGTCGCGGGAGCGACAAGACTTCGGCGGGCGCTGTCGAAAAGCCTAAAACGGTCAATGTCGCCGAGTGCCCTTCCCCTGCGGAACAGCCAGGGAAGGTTCTGCCAGTCGCCGCGGGTCCAGCGGTGCAGCCTGCGATAGTATGAGAGTATATCCGAGGGATAGGAGTCCGTCAGCTCGGTGTCTCCCATGTAGCCACCGCGCAGAAAAGCGCCCTCGAGCGCATCGTGAGACAGGACGCGGCCCTCAGGTATGCGGCCTTTCATGCACTCGGAGAAGACTTCGGCGTCGATGATGCCCTTACCGGCGAAGCCGCCGTTATCAAAGACGTCCATATAGAGCTCCGAACTGTCGCTCCCGTAGGGGTCAGTACCGCCGCGCCCCGCGAAGATACGGGCGTAGCGGCTTCGGTTGCAGGAGGAGAGCTCTACCGAGATACGCGGATGGATAACGGCATGCCCGGAAACGACCTTCCCTGAATTCAGGTCAATGACGGGCCTGTTGAGCGGATGGAGCATCGCGCCGATCAGTTCTCCGGCGGAGCCGGGCGTGAGCGTTGTGTCCTCGTCCAGTGTCATGATATAGCGAACCCCGCGGAGCGAGAGCGCATTTCCCGATACGCAGCCGGGCGAGGCGCTGCCGCCGCAGATTAGTTCGACAAGCTCCGAAATCGCGCCGCGCTTGCGTTCCCATGCGGTGTAGCGCCTGTCGGCTTCGTTATAGGTCCTCTCGCGGATAAAAAAGAAAAATCCGCCGCCATACTTTTTATTCAGTCCATCGACCGCTGCCTTCGTAACCTCGATGTATTTTTCATCCTCCGGCATGGATTTGTGCTCCGCGTCCGGAAGGTCGGCTAGAATGCCGAAAATCAGGTTCTCGCCGCAGTTGCGGCTGGCGAGGTGAAACTCCTCGAGCCTTCGGGCAAGTTTGGGGCCGCTGTTTTCACTGGTCAGAAGCGCGGAAATGACGCAGAGCGTCCGCCCGGCCAGAGGCACCCCGTCCTTGAGCTCCATACGCGGAATATGTGCCGGAGGCGTGAAACGCAGCAGAATCAGATCAATCAGATTTTTTACAAGCTCGGAGAGGGGGAGAAGCAGCGCAAGCCCGGCGACCGCGCTGCCAGCAGAAAATGCGGTCAGAACGGCAAGGAAAAGGGTGATGAGAACATTGAGCGAAATGTACGCCATTCCGGAACGGGGGGCTTTTTTTTCTCCCATTGGGCGGGTGAAAAGCCAATAACCGACATGGCGCTCATCGCCCTCCTCAGCGCCGTCGGAAAGGCTGAGCACGTGCTCGGCAATGCGGTATTCACTTAGGTGATAGGCTTTGGCAAGCTTTTCAACACGCTTTTTGTAATAATCGCGTGTCTTCTCATGCATAAGCGGGTATATCTTCGCGGGATCCTCCCGGAGTATCTGCTCTGTTTTGTCCACATCCGCTAGAATGTCCGTAAAATCGAGAGTCGAGAGCGAGCGCAGAGTGGAAAACAGCCTCTCGGCCGCTATCGCCGCCCCCTCCTCGTCAGGCCCGGATTCGTAGAGCAGTGCAAGCTCCGAAACGGCGGCGGCCTTGAGAAAGGGAATGAAATGAATGAGCTCCCGGCGGCTCAGCACATAGACAAGCTGGCAGCCCTGAAGGAACAGCCGACAGCGCTCCGGCGTGACCCTTCCGTTCTCCGAACGCAGGAGAGCCTCGCAGAGAACGAACAGGGCGGGACTTCCTTTCGAGGCCGGAAGAACTCCGCAATCCTCAAGTTCCTCCGCCGCCTGAAGCCCCTCTCGCTGGGCAAGATAAAAGTTATCCAGAAGCCATTCAATATAGGAGGGCACGGCCTCTCCCGACGCGTATTTTGATTCCAGCTGTGCGTGGTGTACACGGAGAATATGAATGTTCTTCCGTATTGCCCTCGAAACATTGATCCCCCGTATATTTCCGTCCGTATTCAGCGTCCGGGCGACGTTTTCGCCGTATGACGGAAGCTCGTTATCGCAGATTTGCGGCACGGAGCCGTCGTATGTCATATATCTCCCTCTTTTCGGCGGTTTGTAAGGCCGGAAGCTTTTTCGCTCCCATGAGAAAAAGTTTGCCACACACAGGGATAAAATATTCGGGAGCTGTAAAGTGATAATACTTGACAAGGCCGAGAAAACAGAGTATTATCTTACTACTTGAGATTAAGGCGGGTACTGTATATGGGCGACAAAACGCTTATGATGACCATGCTTCTCGATTTTTACGGCGACATGCTTACGCCGAAGCAGCGCAGCTGTTTCAATATGCACTACAACGAGGACCTTTCGCTGGCCGAGATAGCTGAGGTCATGGATATCTCACGACAGGGTGTCAGAGACCTTATCGTGAGAACCGAAGCGACTCTTATTGAAACCGAGAGAAAGATCGGGCTGGTGAAGCGCTTTTCGGAGCAAAAGAAGGTCTTTGACAGAATGGAAGAGGAGCTGGCGGAGCTTCTGAAACTGACGGACGGCAAGGCCGCAGAGCTTACACAGAAGCTCCGGAGTGAACTTGACAGCATCAGGGAATGATAGGAACAGCGTTATGAAAGGAAGAGCTTATGGCATTTGAGAGCCTTTCCGAAAAGTTATCGGCGGCGTTTAAAAAGCTTCGCGGCAAGGGCCGGCTCACCGAAGCAGACATCAGGGAAGCCATGCGCGAGGTGCGGCTTGCTCTTCTTGAGGCCGACGTCAGCTACAAGGTGGTCAAGGACTTTGTCAAAAATGTGAGCGACCGCGCGGTGGGACAGGACGTTATGGAGAGCCTTACCCCTGCGCAGATGGTAATCAAAATAGTCAACGAGGAGCTTACGACGCTGATGGGCAGCGAAAACGTGAAGCTCAATATTTCCTCCCAGGCGCCGAGCATCGTTATGCTCGTGGGACTTCAGGGCGCCGGCAAAACAACCAACGGGGCAAAGCTCGCCGGGCTTATGAAGAAGAGCGGCAAGCGGCCTCTTCTGGTCGCTTGCGACGTCTACCGTCCAGCGGCGATAAAACAGCTGGAAACGGTGGGAGCGCAGCTCGATATTCCCGTGTTCCAAATGGGTCAGGTAAACCCCGTCGATATTGCAAAGGCCTCCGTCGAGCACGCTAAACGCCATGGCAACGATATAATTTTTCTGGATACGGCGGGGCGCCTGCATATAGATGAGACGCTCATGGATGAGCTGAGGAACATTAGAGACGCCGTACATCCGGCCGAAATCATGCTGGTCGTCGACGCGATGACCGGCCAGGACGCCGTAAACGCGGCTTCCTCGTTCGACGCGGCTTTGGGACTCGACGGAATAATGCTCACAAAACTCGACGGCGATGCGAGAGGCGGAGCTGCGCTATCGGTTCGCGCGGTCACCGGCAAGCCGATCAAATATGTTGGAACCGGCGAAAAGCTCGAAAACATAGAGCCCTTCCATCCGGACCGCATGGCCTCGAGAATACTCGGCATGGGCGACGTCCTGACGCTTATCGAAAAGGCTGAGCAGAACTTCGACGAGCAGAAAGCCATTAAAATGGCGGAGCGCCTAAAGAAAAACCAGTTTACACTCACCGACTATCTCGAGCAGCTCGAGCAGATCAAATCCATGGGCGACATCAAGGATATCGCCGCGATGATTCCCGGCTTTGACTCCAAAGCCATGAAGGGCGCGACAGTCGACGAGAGGGCCTTTCCTCGCATGGAGGCGATAATTAAGTCGATGACCCCAAAAGAGCGCGAAAATCCAGTGATACTAAACGGGAGCAGAAAAAAGCGAATTGCCGACGGCAGCGGGACGACGGTCGTGGATGTGAACAAGCTGATAAAGCAGTTCGAAATGATGAAGACTATGACAAAGCAGATGACCGCCGGAGGCAAAAAGGCAAAGCGCATGGGGATGGGTTTCGGAAAGGGAACACCGTTCCAGTTTTAAACGGTATGCACCGCCCCTGATAATGGCGATTGCACATATAGAAACAGAATTTGGAGGTGAATATAAATGGTCAAAATCAGACTTCGCAGAATGGGCGCAAAGAAGAATCCTTTCTACAGGATTGTTGTTGCGGATTCTCATTCTCCCCGTGACGGCAAGTTCATCGAAGAGATCGGCACTTACGATCCCCTTACCGACCCAGCCGGGGTAAAGGTTGACGGTGAACGCGCAAAATACTGGATCGCGAGCGGCGCACAGCCGACAGAGACTGTTAGGGCTCTGCTTAAAAAGGCAGAGGTCCTGTAAGGAGATTACGCTGGCATGAAAGAACTCTTAACCTACATTGCACAGAATCTTGTCGATAATCCCGACGAGGTTACAGTGACCGAGAGAACCACCGACGAGGAGACAGTTTTTGAGGTCCGGGTTGCTGAAGGCGACATGGGAAAAATAATCGGTCGCCAGGGAAGGATCGTAAAGGAAATTCGGATCCTCATGCGTGCTGTTGCTCAAAGACAGGGCAAAAATGTGTCTGTGGAAATCATGGACTGACACGGCTAAGGGGGACTTTGTCCCCCTTAGCCGTTATATGTCCTATTTGGAGAATTAATAATGGAAAAATATCTTGAAGCGGGGTTAATCGTCAATACGCACGGGATCAAGGGCGAGGTCAGAATACAGCCCTGGGCCGACAGCGCCGATTTTCTGAGACAATTCAAGTTTTTGTATATAGACGGGAAAGCCTACAGGCCGCTTTCGGCCAAGCTTCACAAGCAATTCCTGATAGTGGCCTTCGAAGGAGTCGCGGACGTCAACGCGGCCATGGTGCTGAAAAATAAGGTGGTATTCATTGACAGGGACGAGGTGAAGCTGCCCGAGGGCGCCTTCTTTCTTCGGGACCTGATAGGAGCCGACGTCGAGGAAGAGAGCGGAAAGAAGCTCGGAAAACTCACGGACGTGCTGGAGCTGCCTGCGGGAAACGTATACGTCGTCACGGGGGAGAGGGAAATACTGATCCCCGCTGTGCCGCAGTTTATCCTGAATACCGATGCCGCGGCCGGCAGAATCACCGTAAGGCTGATCGAGGGCATGTGATGGAAGAAACCAAAGAAGCGATGGAATTAAATCTTGGGCTTGAGAAAGCGCAGCCCTGCGGGGAAGCGGCTTCTCCAGGGCCTCTTATGCGCATAGATATCATGACGCTGTTTCCGGACTCGATGAGAGTTGTGCTCGGCGAGAGCATACTGGGGAGGGCGGCGGCGAAAGGTCTGATCGAGATCAACTGCATCCAGATCAGGGACTTCACCGAGAACAAACAGGGACAGGTCGACGATTATACCTACGGCGGCGGCTGGGGCTGCGTCATGATGGCTCAGCCCTTGAAGTCTTGCCTGGATTTTGTGCGCGAATGTGCCGGAGCGCGCAGGACGCGGGTTATATACATGTCGCCTCAGGGAACGAAATTTACTCAGGAAAAGGCGCGGCAGCTGAAGGACGGCTACGACCATCTCATCCTGATCTGCGGACACTATGAGGGTGTGGACGAGAGATTTATAGAAGCCTGCGTGGACGAGGAGATATCCGTCGGAGACTTCGTCCTCACCGGTGGCGAGATTCCGGCGATGGCCGTTACCGACTGCGTGTGCAGGATGCTGCCAGGCGTCCTCTCCGACGAGGAGTGTTTCACCGGTGAGAGCCACTGGGAGGGCCTGCTCGAATACCCGCAGTATACGCGCCCTGAGCTTTGGGAGGGCAGGAGTGTCCCGCAGATCCTGCTCAGCGGTCATCACGCGAACGTTGCGAAATGGCGGCGCAAGCAGTCGATAATCAGAACCATGAAGCGCAGGCCGGATATGTATGAAAAGCTTGTTTTTACTGAAAAATCAGACAAAAAGCTCCTTGCGGAGATAGAAAAAGAGTTTACGCAGGAGCAAAATGAGGCGGAAGAGGGACAAGAGTGATTATTGGGTTTGATAAGGGAGCTTCGGCAGTAAAGATTGCCGCACTTGACGGAGACAGGGTACTGTATACGAAATGCGTTGTCGGAAACGAGAGAATAGCGGAGGAGCTGCTCCGTGACTTCATTACCGAAAAAAGAATATCCGCTGAAAACATCGAGGCCGTGGCCGTTACAGGGGTCGGGGCCGAAAAAAGCCGCTTCGGGGACTATCAGGACAAAGTAAGCTATGTCCCGGAAATTGAGGCGACGGGTGAGGGCGGCTCCTGGCTTGCGGATTGCTATGACGCCGTTGTCGTCAGTATTGGTACGGGGACGTCGATCGTACTTTCCAGATACGGGGAATACAGGCATATTGGGGGCTCCGGAGTCGGAAGCGGGACCCTCCGCGGATTTGCTAAGAAAATGTTCGGCATTACCGACGTTTTCGGACTCTTCGGACTTGCCGAGAAAGGAAACCGCCTGAACGTGGATCTGACGATAGGAGACCTGTTCTCCGGGACTGATACTCTGCCGCTTGACCTGACGGCTTCAAATCTCGCAAAGTGCGGCGACGGAGCGAGCAAGAGCGATTGGGCGATGGCACTGATAAATATGGTGATGGAGGTCGCGGGTTCACATGCGGCTTTGGCCTGCGGCGGCTTCGGCATCAAAAATGTGATTATTACAGGCGGAATATCCCAGACTGAAATCGCAAAAACTGCGTACGACAATTTTTCTAAGCTGTACAGGCTTAACTACATAATCCCCGAATTTTCAGGATACGCAACGGCGATAGGCGCCGCGAGGAGAAAAAAAAGTGGAATATAGACCCGCCGTTTTATCCGATCTCAACCGAATAATGGAAATAGCCGCCGACGCGCAGAGCTTTATGAGGTCTTGCGGAGTGGATCAGTGGCAGGACGGCTATCCGACCCGAGAAATATTTGAGGAGGACATACAAAAAGGCCGCTGCCATGTGATTTCGCTTAGCGGAGCGGTCGCCGGAGTGATGACGCTTCAGTGTGCCCCGGAGGAGTGCTACGGGCACCTCAAGGACGGAAAGTGGCTCACCGAAGGTGAAAATTACGCCGTTATCCACCGGATGGCCGTCGGAGGAGCTTTTCACGGCATGGGACTTGCAAACGCAATGTTTTCCTTCGCCGAGGAACTTGGCACCGAACGCGCCTGTAAAAGTGTCAGGGCCGATACGCACCGGGATAACAAGGCCATGCGGTCCCTGCTTGAGAAACGCGGCTTCATCTATTGCGGAACCGTATTTCTGGATCGTAGATACGGCGAGAGAAACGAACGCGTCTGCTATGAAAAACTGCTGTGAGGGACTTTATGGATCTCTGTGATATTGGACAGATTAAAGCGCTTCTTGCGGGAAATGGTTTCCGCTTTTCAAAATCTATGGGACAGAATTTTCTGACCGCCGCGTGGGTTCCCGAGCGCATAGCCGAGGAAGCCGGACTCGACAAAAAAACCGGAGTTGTCGAGATTGGCCCCGGAATTGGCTGCCTCACGGTGCAGCTTGCAAAGCGCGCGGGCAAGGTTGTCTCGGTCGAGCTGGACAACATGCTCCGCCCGGTACTGGGAGAGACCCTTGCCGGGTTTGACAACACCGAGCTGATCTTCGGAGATGTGCTGAAGCTTGACCTGCGCAGTATCGCGGAGGAGCGGCTGGAGGGACGTAAGCCTGTCGTCTGCGCGAACCTCCCGTATAATATCACGAGCCCGCTGATATCGGCGTTTATCGACGCAGGCTGCTTTGAAAGCATGACACTCATGGTGCAGCGCGAGGTCGCGCACCGCATATGCGCAAAAGCCGGAACCCCTGACTACGGCGCGTTCACGGTCTACACAAACTGGTATACGGAGCCGGAGATCCTTTTCGACGTTTCCCCGGAATGCTTTATGCCGCAGCCCAAGGTATGGTCAAGTGTAATCAGATTGAGAACCCGCAGGGAGGCCCCGGCGGAGGTTCCGGATGAGAAAATGTTTTTCGCGGTGGTTCGCGCGGCCTTCAACCAGCGGAGAAAGACGCTGCAAAATGCGCTTCTTTCCGGGTTGTCGGGCTATTCCAAGGAGCAGCTGGGAGAAGTGATCGATTCCTGCGGCTTTGACAGCAGAATACGCGGTGAGGCGCTGGATATCGCCGGATTTGCCGCCATCGCTAAAAGAATATCCGAGCTTCCAAAATAGAAAAGACTATGCTATACTTTTTTTAAACAGAGAAGGGGCGAAATTTACATATGGACGGCAAAACGGAAAAGGATACGATCGTTGTAAAGGTGGGCACCTCCACGCTGACGCATGAGGAGGGCAGGCTCAACTTCCGCAGCTTTGACGCGCTGGCGCGCGTGCTGTCCGATATTCATAATATGGGTCACGAGATCATTCTCGTTTCCTCCGGGGCCATCGCGGTCGGAGCGGGAAAACTGCAGATGAAGGAACGCCCGACCGAGCTTAGACTGAAGCAGGCGGCGGCAGCCGTTGGCCAATGTGAGCTCATGCACCTGTATGACAAATTTTTCGGAGAATACGGGAAGGTTGTGGCCCAGATACTCCTGACCGGCGACGACGTCGACAGTCAGGAAAAGAAGTGCAACCTTGTGAACACCTTCAGCTCTCTGCTTGATTTGGGCATCATACCGATCGTGAACGAAAACGATTCCGTCAGCTACGCCGAGATTGAGGAACAGAAGGAAGAGCATCAGGTGTTTGGCGACAACGACACGCTCTCCGCCGTAGTGGCGATACTGTGCGGAGCGGATAAGCTTGTTCTTCTCTCGGATATTGACGGGCTGTACGACGGGAATCCAAACGAGAGACCGGACGCAAGGCTCATCCGCGAAGTCAGGGTCATCGACGACGAGATACGCGCTTTGGCCGGCGGAGCGGGAAGCAGCCGTGGAACCGGAGGCATGATTACAAAGCTTCAGGCAGCCGAACTCGCAACCAAAAACGGCATCGATATGTATATTATCAACGGCAGTACGCCGGAGGCGCTCTATGATATCGCGTTGGGAAACCCCACTGGAACGCTTTTTGTCGGGAAAAGGAAATAAGCTCGGAACCGAATTCAAACTTATCTGACGGATGGAGATTTAAACCGCTTTTTTGTGCGTGAGAATTCGCGGAAAGGAATGGTCATAAACTTGACGAAGCTTGAAAAAATGGGCGCGGCCGCAAAAGCGGCGGAGCGCGTTTTGGCTGTAGCCGGTACGAAAAAAAAGAACGATGCGCTTGAGGCCATTCGCGGCGCTCTTTTGAGCGGCAGGGAACGCATCCTTGCCGCCAATGCCGCCGACATGGCCGAGGCCGAAAAATCGGGGCTGAAAAAAGCCTTTCTGGACAGACTCCTTCTGACCGGGGGGCGCATTGAGGACATGGCCGCCGGCGTTGCGGAACTCTGCGCGCTTCCCGACCCCATAGGCGAGATGATAGCCATGTCGGATCGTCCGAACGGCCTCACGATAGGGAAAAAGCGCGTGCCACTTGGAGTTATAGGAATCATATTCGAGGCGAGACCGAACGTCTCCGTGGACGCCGCGGCGCTCTGCCTTAAATCCGGCAACGCCTGCATACTGCGGGGCGGCAAGGAAGCGATCAACTCAAACTCTGTACTGGTTGACATAATGCGTGAAGCGCTGAAGGCTTCCGGTCTGCCCGAGAACTGCATCTGCCTCGTGCGAGACACCTCGCGCGAGAGCTCGAAGGAGCTTATGGGGCTTCGGAATTATATAGATGTGCTCATTCCGCGCGGCGGCGGAGGGCTTATCTCTTCGGTCGTTGAGAACGCGAGCGTACCGGTGATCGAGACGGGCCGCGGCAACTGTCATGTCTATGTAGACAACGAAGCGGATCTCGAAATGGCGGCGAGGATAGTTGAAAACGCGAAGTGCAGCCGCCCCTCGGTCTGCAATGCCATGGAGACACTGCTTGTAAACGATAAGATCGCAGGGGAGTTTCTGCCGCTTGTCCTGCCGAGACTTAAAAAGTATAACGTTGAACTCCGCTGCGACGAAACGTCGCTGAAAATACTGGGAAAAGACGCGATACCGGCATCTGAGAGCGACTGGGGAACGGAGTACGACGACTATATCCTCGCGGTCAGGACTGTCGCGGACATAGACGAGGCCATGGAGCATATCGCGCGCTACGGTTCGGGACACAGCGAAGCGATAGTAACGAAGGACTACGCAAAAGCTCAGCGCTTTCTCAGCGAGGTCGACGCGGCGGCGGTGTATGTCAACGCCTCCACGCGCTTTACCGATGGGGGAGAATTTGGTCTTGGCGCGGAGATAGGAATATCGACCCAGAAGATTCACGCCCGCGGCCCTATGGGTCTCAGGGAACTGACGAGCTACAAATATATCATCTACGGAAACGGCCAGATCAGATAAACTAAAGGTTGACATAACTAGTGACGGAAGCGCCCGAGAATCACAATGTTTTTAGGGCGCTTTTTTTGGAGACGGATACAGCACGTTGCCGGATTAGGGGACCGACAAAAAAACTGTTGACAAGACGTCTTATCTATGATAGTTTCTTGCCAATAGAATATTAAACCGATGATCAGGAGATAGTAACCCGCAAGAGCGGTTCAAAGAGAGCGGCAGACGATGTGATTGCCACAGCGAGCGTACGGGAGAATGGACTTGTGAGGGCGGCAGGAAAGCGCGGAAGCGTCAGTAATGGCCGACGGGAGAGCAACCCGTAAAATTTGCGGACATATTTTAAGTATGTCGAGAGAGGGCGAATATTTCGCCAATTTAGGTGGTACCGCAGAGATTCAGTCTTTGTCCTAAAGTTAGGACAGAGGCTTTTTGTTTTATACGGAGGGAAATTTATGGGAATGATTCGATGGCGGACGGGGTATTATGACTGACCGGGCCTATTTTGAAAAACGCTAGAACAAAAATAAAGGAGAATTATTATGAACGCAGACTTTGAAAATCCTTACAAGAATTTTGAGACATATCTTCAGCACACCCCCTCCAAGGACGGACGCTACGGCGAATACGGCGGGGCATATCTTCCTCCTGAGCTCATACCGGCTTTCGAGGAGATTACCGAGGCCTATAACACCATCTGCAACAGTGCGCAGTTTATTAACGAACTGCGGCGCATTCGCAAGGAATTCCAGGGCCGTCCGACTCCTGTCTATCACTGCGAACGCCTTTCACGCAAAATCGGCGGCGCCCAGATTTACCTCAAGCGCGAGGATCTGAACCACACCGGCGCGCATAAGCTCAACCACTGCATGGGCGAGGGACTGCTTGCAAAATTCATGGGCAAAAAGAAAATCATCGCCGAGACCGGCGCCGGGCAGCACGGCGTCGCGCTGGCGACCGCGGCGGCTTATTTCGGACTGGAATGCGACGTCTATATGGGCGAGGTCGACATTAAAAAGCAGGCTCCCAACGTCACACGCATGAAGATGCTCGGGGCCAGGGTTATCCCGGTAACGCACGGGCTGAAGACGCTCAAGGAAGCGGTGGACGCGGCTTTCGAGGGTTACCTCAAAGAATACAAGGACGCCATCTACTGTATTGGCTCCGTCGTCGGACCGCACCCTTTCCCGATGATGGTGCGCGACTTCCAGTCCGTCGTGGGCTATGAGGCCCGCGACCAGTTCAGGGAGATGACCGGCAACCTTCCGGATGCGATCTGCGCCTGCGTCGGCGGCGGATCGAACGCGATGGGACTTTTCACGGCTTTCCTCGCGGATCCGGTCGAGATATACGGCGTCGAGCCCATGGGCAGAGGCGAGGGCATCGGAGATAACGCAGCCTCAATCACCTTCGGGGAAAAGGGCATACTCCACGGCTTTGAGAGCATAATGCTCAAGGACGAAAACGGCGGACCCGCGCCCGTTTATTCTATCGCTAGCGGACTCGACTATCCCTCCGTCGGACCTGAACACGCCTATCTTCACGATCTGGGTCGGGTACATTACGTTTCCGTGACGGACGACGAGGCGATAAAGGCATATTTCCTCCTTTGCCGTAATGAGGGTATAATTCCGGCGGTTGAGAGCAGTCACGGTCTTGCCTATGCCCTCAAATACGCCAAGGAGCACAAAAACGGGACCATACTGGTGAACCTTTCCGGACGTGGTGACAAGGACATCGATTATATCTATGAGCACTACGGTTACGGCGAGCAGTTTGATCTCGACTGAGAATCCCTGCGGCCCGGAGAAAAATTGAAAACGGCGCTTGCGTTTTGCACGGCAGTGGTTTATCATAGAAAAACCGCCGTGCGGCGCGGGCGCCGCATTTATTAAGGGGTAAAAGGTCAATAATATATTTCTGCAATACTACGGAGGTTTATCAAAGTGAAAATAGCGGTTGTAGGCAGCGGGGCCTGGGGAACGGCGCTTGCGCTGCTTTTGAAGGAAAACGGAAACGAAGTGGCGCTCTGGTCTCATTCTGCGCAGACCTGCGAGACGATAAAACGCACCGGCGAAAACCCACACCTTGCGGGAATCCCGGTCCCCGGGGAGATATGCCTGACGGACGACCTGAACTGTGTCCGGGGAGCGGAGGCCGTGATATTGGCGACACCGTCCTATGCGGTGCGCGAGACTGCCGGCAGGCTCGCACCGCTGCTGCCGGAAAGAGCCGCCGTGATTTCCGTTGTGAAGGGTATTGAGAAGGGAAGCTCGCTGCGCATGTCCCAGGTGATAAAGGAGGAGATATGCGGGAGCAATACAGTCGCGGTGCTCTCGGGCCCCTCCCATGCCGAGGAGTTGGGGCGCAGAATACCTACGGCCTGCGTTGCCGCCTGTGAGGACGTGGCTTTTGCCGAATGGCTGCAGGACCTGTTCATGAATGAGTATTTCCGGGTTTACGCCTCCTGTGACATGGTCGGCGTCGAGCTCGGCGCGGCGTTAAAAAATGTAATCGCGCTCTGTGTCGGCTGCTGCGATGGCATGGGCTACGGTGACAACACAAAGGCGATGCTGATGACGCGCGGACTGACGGAGATTGCGAGAGTCGGCGAAAAAATGGGCGGTAGAAAGGAGACCTTCGCCGGCCTTGCCGGAATGGGGGATCTGATCGTCACCTGTACCTCCCGGCACTCCCGAAACCGCCGCGCCGGACTGATGATCGGCGAAGGGATCCCCCCACAGGAGGCCCTCAAACAGGTGGGAGCCGTAGTCGAGGGTTATTATGCGGCAGCCTCCGGTCTGACGATGGCAAAAAAGTGCGGAGTCGAAATGCCGATCACAGAAGCCATCTACAATGTCCTCTATAATGGTTCTTCCATACGTGATGCCGTCGGCTCTCTTATGACCAGAGCAAAAAGGCACGAGACGGAGGAGAGCTGGATTTAGAAATAACCGTGCCGGGCTATAAGCCCGGCACGGTTTTACAGTTTATATCGCTCTTCCCTGAAGAAATGGTAATACTAGGAAAAGATTTAAATTCTGCTGCTTTCGGAGTCATCCGAGTCGGCAAGCCTCTGCAGAGCAAATGAGAGCTGATCTGGACAGGAGGTCATCTTAGAGCCGCATTTTATGCCGCGCAAACGGGAAATTGCATCTTCGACCTTCATCCCCTCTATGAGCCTGCACACCCCCTGCGTGTTGCCGCCGCAGCCGCCGAGTATTTTTGCGTCCGTAATTATGCCGTCCTCCGCGCTGACGACCATCTCATAGGAACAGACACCCTTCGGCCTGTATTTTACCGTCATTAAGAAAATNCCTCCGTATCGGGACTATTTAAGGAAGCCGTTGATGATCTCGGTCTCGGCTTCCTTTTCGCTGAGGCCGAGTGTCATCAGTTTGATGAGCTGCTCGCCGGCGATCTTTCCGATTGCGGCCTCATGGATGAGGTTGGCTTCGACAGAGTTGGCCGTGATTTCGGGTTTGGAGACGACCTTGCCGTTATCCATTATGATCGCATCACATTCTACGTGACCGAAGCATTTCGTGTTCCCTATGACGTTTGAGACAAACTTCTGGGACGAATTTTCGGTTGCGACTGAGCGCGAAGTGACCTGGACGCTTGAATCCTCGCCATCGAGCGTGACTGTAAAGTTGGTCTCGGCAAGCTGAGAACCGTGAGTCAGGATCTTTTCAGAGATGACGAGGTTTGCCCCGGCGGCGAGCTGTGCGGTTGTCATGCGTATCGTTGAGTCCACACCCCTGATCTGCGTCATTTCCATCTCCATTTGCGAGCCGGCCCCGAGTGTCGCCTCGGTTGTCGGATCGAGAACGCGCTGCCCGTCTCCGCTGCCCTCGCCGTAGTGCTTTTCAACGTATTTGACATTTGCCCCTTCTTCGAGGTAAAAACGGTGTATGCCGATATGCTTTGAGTCGTTGCAGCCGTCGTTGTGTATGCCGCAGCCCGCGACGATGAGGACCTTGGCGTTTTTCCCGATATAAAAGTCATTGTAGACCTTGTCGTTAATGCCGCTTTCGGTCACAACGACAGGGATATAGACCGTCTCGCCGGGCGTATCCGCGCGAACGTAAATATCGATTCCCGGTTTGTCGGTCTTAGGCACTATGTTGATATTCGGCGTGGTGTTGACCTTCACCGGCTTTCCATTCTTGCGGAGGCTGAAGGCACCGGCCGAAGGCAGGTCGGGAATATCCGCGATAGATTTGAGAAGGGCGGATTCCATCTTGTCCAGAACTACTTTTTCCATGGTTTTTCTCCTTACAGCTTGCGGCATGAAGCCGTGACGTCCTGTATCCCGATAACAGCCTCGAGGGACTCCCCGCGGGGGACAACCTTTTCGATCACACCGTCCGAGAGAAGGATTATTTCGTCGGCAATCCTGAGTATGCGCTCCTGGTGGGATATAACGACGATGCTGCCAGAGAGATTGGCCTGCATCTCATGGAATACCTTAATCAGGCTGTTGAAGCTCCAGAGATCGATGCCCGCTTCCGGCTCATCAAAAATAGTAAGACTGGACTCTCTCATTATAACGGAGGCAATCTCTATGCGCTTGAGTTCTCCGCCGGAGAGGGAGGCATTGACCTCTCGGTCCAGGTAATCGTTCGCGCAGAGGCCGACTGTGGCCAAAATATCGCAGGCGCCGCCCTTCGAAAGTTTGGTTTTCGAGGAGAGGTTCAGAAGATCGTGCACGGTTATGCCCTTGAAGCGAACCGGCTGCTGGAACCCAAAACTTATGCCAAGATTTGCCCTCTCGTTGATCGGCATTTCGGTTATGTCCTGTCCGTCAAACAGAATCTTTCCGCTGTCCGGCTTGATTATTCCCATGATTACTTTGGCGAGGGTTGACTTTCCGGAGCCGTTGGGCCCCGTAATGGCGATAAATCTGCCTGTATCTATGCTGAGGGTGATATCCTTCAGAATATGTCTGCCGTCAGCGCTGAAGTTGATATTTTTCAGTTCTAACATTCGTATTTCCTTTCTGCCTTAGACTCTCTATAGAGATAAGATGTGCAATTTCAGTAAATACACCGATTAAGTATACCATAGCTTCTATAAAAAATCCAGTCCCATATCTTATATCCTGGGTTTCGGGTTGCGACGGAAGAATTATTTTCAGGATATATACAAAAATAACTTCAAAGCTGCCGGAATTTATGTTATTCTGTATACGGCACAGTATTAATACTCGGCCTCAGGTTATTTTTATACGGAGGACATAATATGAAAATCACATTTCTTGGAGCGACGCATGAGGTCACGGGGAGCTGTACGCTCATTGAGACGAACGGAAAGAATATACTCATTGACTGCGGGATGGAGCAGGGAGCGGATATCTTTCAGAATCAGGATATACCCGTTAATCCGGCAGATATTGACTGCGTGCTCATCACGCACGCGCACATCGACCATACGGGAAAGTTGCCGTTACTCTGCAAAAACGGTTTTAACAACACGATTTTCGCGACCGATGATACGGTCAATCTCTGCAGAATAATGCTTATGGATTCCGCGCATATACAGGAGTTCGAAGCGGAATGGAGGTCCCGCAAGGCAAAACGCTCCGGTATGCCGCCCTATGAGCCGCTCTACACCACCGCGGACGCGCAGCACGTCATAGCGAAGATGCTGGGCTGCAGATACGGAGAATTGAAGCAGATACTGGAGAACGTAACGGTACGCTTCACCGATATCGGGCACCTGCTCGGCTCGGCCTGCATTGAAATGTGGATAACTGAGGGCGACGTCACAAAGAAGATCGTGTTCAGCGGCGACGTCGGCAACAGGAACAGACCCATGATCAACGACCCGAAGAAGGTGGCGGAGACGGACTATCTTGTTGTCGAGTCCACATACGGCGACAGGTATCACGAACCGGCGGCGGATATGAAAAAGATTTTATCGGACTGTCTGCAGCGGACGTTCGACCGCGGAGGGAACGTGGTTATTCCCTCGTTTGCGGTCGGCAGAACGCAGGAGATACTGTATATGATACGCGAGATCAAGGACGAAGGGCTTGTAAAGGGACATGCCGGTTTCCCGGTATATGTGGACAGCCCTCTTGCAAACGAGGCGACTTCCGTCTATCTTCAGGGTAATCCGCAGGACTATGACGAGGAAATGCGGGAGCTTTTCAAGAAGGGAATCAACCCTCTTGTGTTTCCTGATCTCAAAATATCGGAGTCCACCGACGAATCAAAGAATATAAACTTTGATACGGTGCCGAAGGTCATCATCTCGGCCTCGGGAATGTGCGAGGCGGGACGAATACGCCACCACCTGAAGCATAATCTGTGGCGCAAAGAGTGCCTTATCCTCTTTGTGGGCTATCAGGCCAACGGCACGCTGGGCAGGCTGCTCGCAGACGGGGCCAAGGAGGTGAAGCTCTTCGGAGAGAGCATCACGGTCGAGGCCGAGATTGCGCAGATGCCCGGAATCAGCGGGCATGCGGACAAGCAGGGCCTCCTCGACTGGATAGGCGGCTTCGAGAAAAAACCGGAGCTAATTTTCGTGAACCACGGTGAGGATGAGGTGTGCGAGAGCTTTGCAAAGTGTCTGCGCGAAGAGTACTCGCTAAATGCAGTGACGCCCTACAGCGGGACTTGCTATGACCTTATGACCGGCAAGGTGCTGATCGAGACGACTGGCGTCCGCATAGAGAAGAAGGAGGAGCGCTACCCGCGCGACGAGAGATCGGTCAAGGTGTTCGCAAGGCTTGTTGCCGCCTGCGAAAGAATCATGCGTGTCGCAAAAAGCTGCGAGGGAATGGCGAACAAGGAGATCGCAAGATTTGCGGACCAGGTCGATCAGCTCTCAGATCGGTGGAGCAGATAAAATTGAAAAGCCGCCGCTTTATGCGGCGGCTTTTTTGCTTCAGATCCCGCAGGAGCACAGTCGGCAAATGAGATTTGCGGCACACAGCCACATACACAGATTTCCTGCGAAGCTTGCCGCCGGGAAACCCTGACTGTAGCTACGGTAGAAGTTGCCGCCCTGCTCTATCTCGCTGAGCAGGCTGCGGTATTCCATATTGTCCGGCTCAAAGCGTACGGCCGTTTCAGCGTGCTCCTTCGCCACTATTCTGTTGTTCATGCCATAGTTGGCGAGAGCGCTGAGATAATACCAGCGGCCATTGCGCTCCGCAGCCGGAATGCCGGACAGAGCGTTCAAAGCTTCGCTGAAATGACTTGTTCTGATGTAGTTCATGGCTGCCCGCAGAGCGTTGGATTCTTCCTCGGCACCGGCATTAAAGCCCCCGCCGGAGCCGGAGCCATAATTCGTATAGGAACCGAAACCACCGTAGCCGCCGTAAGCGCCGGCATTCTGCTGGGGATTCTTGATCTGATCGTATGCGGCATTTATCTCGTTCATCCTGCGCTCGGCGTTTTTGTCGCCCGGATTTACGTCCGGGTGGTATTTTTTGGCCAGTGTTCGGTAGGCCTTCTTGATCTCTTCGTCGCTGGCATTGGGAGAAACGCCCAGGACTTTATAAGGGTCTGAAATCATTGACGCCTGTCTCCTTTTCGCCTTTCTCTCTCCTGCTCGAGCTCCATTTTCGTCCATACTCCGGAGCACAGTATGTTTCTCATAATGGATACATCCTCGACAAGGGGCAATTTTTCGAACTCCATCGTACAGTTTCCGATCAGCATTGTCAATATATCTTTGAAGTAATCACTGCTGCGCCCGGCCTCTTTGAGAGAGATGAGGGGATTGTATCTGTGCCTTCTCATATCCTTCCTCAGGTCGAGGGCCGCGTCCATTATATAAATGAACTCGCCCAGCGAAGAGGCCATGGCCCGGAGAGTTTCGGCCCATCTGTCCTCTTTCATGACAAAGACCTCGGCCATTAGCTCGCCGAAGATTCTGGCTCCCGCATCGGGATCCTGTACACCGGACTTTTCGAATCGCGAGAGATTGTCTATGCAGCTGCGCATCGCCCCGCACTGGCGGGGATAGCGCTCAGCGATCTGTCGGTATTTATTTTTTAAAAGCCGCGCGTGCAGAAGGCTGAATACATTTTTATCATCGTGCCAGTTATCAAGCTGATTGAGATAGGCGAGCGCCACGTTCATATCGGCGGCATAGTCGCTTATCGCAGTCGTCACGAAGCAGTGCTTTTTACAGGGATGGACGACACAGCGCTCTTCGGCGCAGCGGGCTTCCGGCTCATTCAGGGAATTCAGAACCAAAATAAGAAAGGTCATGTCATAATTCAGGGTCAGTCGTCCGAATTGTCCATGCCGCTTTTTCAGGGCGTGGCAAAGTCCACAATAGACGGATCTATAACGTTTTTTGTCCTCTTCGGGCAAAATATCAGTGTTGGCGATAACGTAGCCAAACATCGGATCACTCCAATCAGGTTTTTTTCTCGAATGCAGTGCCGCATTTTCTGCAGACGACCCGAATCCTGCCCTTACCCTTCGGAACGCGGAGGACGGCTTTACAGGAGGGGCATATGAAGAATCTATACTCCCTGCGCTGCGTCCACATATCGCGGCGCAGCCTGTGCCAGTCGCCGATACGGCGTCTGAAATTCAGGTATCTCGCGTTTTCCGCGCGCCGCTTTTCGAAATTCCTCGAAAAAACCCTGATATATACGAAGATAACAAACGTCAGTGCAACAGCGATAAGGACGATCTGCAGGGTGCGGAACCAGAATCCGAGGATTACAGAGAGAACAAGCAGTATCAGACCTACAGACGAAAGGAATCTGGAGAGCTCATCCGAACCGCAGCGCCCATACATAAGTTTTGCAAATTTTTGTTTCATGCTTAACTTCCTTTGCAAATTAAAAAGCCGCTCAGATATGATTTTTACGGATGCATAAGCTTTTAATAGCTATTCAAACTATACATTTAGATAACATTTTTTAGTATATACTACGGTATATCAAAGTCAATATCAAATGATGGACCAATGATGAATTTACTGTAAATTCAGTGCTTTCGGGGATTTGCCGGAATTAATGACAGGTGATAGGCCTTTGATTCGTCAAATTTAATATTGCAATATTTCCTGCAAAGGTGTACGATTAATTTAATAATTGCAAGAAAAACCAGCAAGGAGGAAATGATGGGCATAACAGGAAACAGCCAAATCGACGCTTTTATTGATGACGTTGCGGCTAAGACAAAGCCGGAATCGATCGTGCTGATCGACGGAAGCGGGAAGCAGATCGAAGAGCTCCGGGAAGAAGCTGTAGGCAGCGGCAGCCTGATAAGGCTGAACGGAGAGAAGCTCCCGAACTGCTTTCTTCACCGCAGCGACCCTAACGACGTTGCCAGGGTTGAGGACAGGACCTATATCTGCTGTGAGAGAGAGGAGGACGCCGGCCCGACGAACCACTGGGCCAAGCCTTCGGAAATGTACCGCACTCTCGGAGAACTGCTCGACGGGGCGATGAGAGGCCGCACGATGTACGTTATTCCGTACTCAATGGGGATGGTAGGATCGCCGTTTTCCAAGTACGGCATAGAACTGACAGACTCAATATACGTCGTTCTGAACATGGCGATCATGACGCGCGTCGGGAAGGAAGTACTGGACGCTTTGAGCGGCGGCGGTGACTTCATAAAGGGCATTCACACGCAGGGAACGCTCGACAGGGAAAAGCGTTATATCGCCCATTTTCCGGAGGACAATACGATTATATCGGTTAATTCGAATTATGGAGGTAACGTTCTGCACGGCAAAAAGTGCTTTGCGCTCCGCATCGCCTCGGTCCTCGCAAGACACGAGGGCTGGATGTCCGAGCACATGCTGATACTTGGCGTCCAGAATCCGAAGGGCGAGGTACGTTATGTGTGCGGGGCCTTTCCTTCAGCCTGCGGAAAGACGAATCTGGCTATGCTCATCCCGCCCGAGGGCTATAGAAAAAAGGGCTGGAAGGCATGGTGCGTCGGGGATGATATCGCCTGGCTGCGCGTCGGGAAGGACGGCAGACTTTGGGCGGTTAATCCGGAAAACGGCTTTTTCGGCGTCGCTCCCGGCACCAGCGAGAAGTCAAATCCGAACGCGCTCGCCACAGTGCGCGAGGGAACGATTTTTACGAATGTGGCACTCGATTCCTCCGATAACACAGTCTGGTGGGAAGGAATGAACAAGACCCCCCCGGCGCACGCGATCGACTGGCTCGGAAACCCGTGGACGCCGGAGAGCAAAACGAAAGCCGCGCATCCGAATTCCCGTTTTACAGCCCCTGCGAAGAACTGTCCATGCCTGTCTCATGAATTCGATAACCCTGAAGGCGTGCCGATATCCGCAATCCTTTTCGGCGGAAGACGGGCAAAAACCGCGCCTCTTGTTTATCAGTCGCGCGACTGGAACCACGGTGTTTTTGTCGGTTCGATAATGGCTTCGGAGACAACGGCCGCCGCCGTGGGAGAGGTGGGGATCGTGCGACGCGACCCGATGGCGATGCTGCCGTTCTGCGGCTACCACATGGCGGACTATTGGCATCACTGGATTGACATGGGCAAAATAACGCCTGAGCCGCCTAAAATATTCAATGTCAACTGGTTCCGAACCGATGACTGCGGCCATTACATTTGGCCCGGCTACGGCGATAATCTCCGCGTTGTGGAATGGATACTCAAACGCTGCTTCAGCGAGACCGGGGCGAGGGAGTGCGCGCTTGGCTATATTCCGGAGGTTTCCGACATTGACCTCGAGGGTTTGGAGATGGACGCGGAGACGCTGAACTCTCTGCTTGAGGTGGATCCTGTGCTCTGGAGAAAGGAAGCCTCGGATATACGCGAATACTATGGGAGATTCGGGAACAAGGTTCCGAAAGAGCTCATGGAAGAGCTCGACAAGCTTGAAAACAGGCTGAGATGAAGCGACAACTGAGCGGATCGCGTGGCAGAAGCGGTCCGCTCAGTTGTCTGTTATCCTGTTAAAGGCTTTTCAGCGCTTCTACGAGTTCCTCAAAATGCATGCCGTGTGAGGCTTTCACGAGAACGGTGTCGCCAGTCTCTATGAGCGCCGGCAGTTCGCGAATAAGCTCCCGCTTGCTGCCAAAATAGAACACCTTTTTTTCACCTAAGCTCGCTGCGCCCTCTGCGGTGTTTTTCGCGAGTTCCCCGCAGGCAATTATGAGATCGGCACGGTTATCCGCTGCGTAGGCCCCTGTCTCAAAATGCAGCCGGGACTCCGCACCGCCGAGTTCCAGCATGTCGCCGAGAATACAGACGCGCCTCGAACTCAGCTGTGACAGAGAATCCAGTGCTGCCCGAACAGAGGTCGGGTTCGCATTATAGCAGTCGTCTATTATGGTGATTTTTCGGGTTTCGATTATTCCGGAGCGGCTCCCGACAGGAACGTAGTCCGCGATACCCTGGGAGATATCCGCGTCCGAAAGCCCCATTCTGATACCGACTGCCGCGGCGCCGAGAGCGGCAGTGACCATCTGCACGCCATAGGAATTGATTCTCGCGGCAATGCGCCTCTCTCCCGAGACAATATCGAGCTCCATGCCCCCAGTCCCGAGACTGTGCAGATTTTCGGCCCTGACGTCGCAGCCGGCCGAAATGCCAAAGCGGCATATTTTCTGAGCGCAGCTCAGCTTTTTGAGCGTCTCGTCATCCCCGTTTACAAAGACGGTGCCGTCTTCCGGCAGATAGGCGAGCATCTCGGACTTGGCCCTCAGCACACCGTCAAAATCGCCAAGAGATTCGAGATGCGCGCAGCCTATCGTGGTGTAGAGCGCCATGTCGGGCCCTACTATCTCCGCGAGCCTGCTCATTTCACCGAAGTGGGAAATGCCCATTTCGATGACGGCAAAATCGTGGTTTACGCCGAGACCGAAAAGAGTCAGCGGCACGCCGAGGTCGTTGTTCAGGTTTTCGGGAGTCTTATGCACCCTGAATCTGCGGGAGAGAACCGCGGAGACCATCTCCTTCGCGGTGGTCTTGCCCACGCTGCCGCTGATACCGAGGATGGGAATGTCAAACTGCCTGCGGTAAAAGGCAGCGAGGTCACCCAGCGCACGGACGGTATCCCCGACGACGATAATCGGGTGGTGGTTGCCCTCGGGTATTCGCTCTCCGATGGCGCAGAAGGCGCCCTTTTCAAAGGCGGCGTCAATATAGTCGTGCCCGTCGCTCTTTTCACCTCTTATAGCCGCAAAGAGACAGCCGGGGCCCGCTTTTCTGCTGTCCGTCGTCACGAAAGAGATTTCCGCACCGGGAGAGGAGGCGTCTACCCCGTGATAGTCGCCGCCGACAGCGTCTATAATGTTCTTAAATGTCAGATTTTTCATAAAGGACTTCTCCGAGGCGTCACCGGTATTTTTTCAACGATACAGCGATGATCTCCTCGCAGAGCTCGCCGAAGCTCTTGCCCTGCACACTGGCCATCCGTGGGATCAGGCTTGTGGAGGTCATGCCTGGAAGCGTGTTGGCTTCCAGACAATACAGATCCCCCTTGTCGTCCATGAGAAAGTCCACGCGGCAGTATGCCTCGACCATCAAAACGTCGTTTACCTTTTCACTTAGCCGCGAGACACGGTCCGTCACCTCGCCGCCTATCTGCGCGGGGCAGATTTCCTCCGTCAGACCGGCCTGATATTTATTTTTGTAGTCGTAAAAACCCACTTTGGGGATTATCTCTATGACCGGCATGGCCTTGCCGTCAATGACGCCGACGGTAAGCTCGCGGCCCTTTATGTATTGCTCCACAATCACCGCGTGTTCATATCTGAAAGCAAGCTCCAGAGCTGTGCTGTATTCCGCGCGGCTGCCCACGATGGAGGTGCCGACGCTGGAGCCTCCAGAGCAGGGCTTTACGACACAGGGAAAACCGACGTCATCATAGGGCGGCTTGCCCCTGTATACGGTGATGCCTGCGGGCGTGCGTATGCCGGCCTGGGCAAAGAGCTTCTTCGTGAGCGACTTATTCATCGCCAGGGCGCTGCCGAGGTAACCGCTGCCTGTGTATTTTATGCCGGCTATGTCAAAAGCGGCCTGCAATTTGCCGTTTTCTCCCTCTTCTCCGTGAAGAGCTAAAAATGTTATGTCCGCCGCACGGCAAATTTCAATCACGTTGTCGCCCAGAATGCTGTTATTTTGCTGCCTGCGGCTCGCCTTTATCGCCGCGAGGTCGGGCTCTTTTTCTCCAACAATAATTGTTTCGTATTTAAATTCATGTGAAAAAATATCCTCAGGCTTGTCATAAGGTTCGGTATAACCGAAATACGAGTCCACCAAAACGACATTGTGCCCGCGGTCATGAAGCGCCCTCGCAACCATTGTACCGCTTGTAATGGATACATCTCTCTCCGTGCTGATGCCGCCGCACAAAACTACAATGTTCATCATGTGCCTCCAGATCTGTTGCGCTGTAGCAACTGAATTATATTATTCATCGGAATTATAGCACAGCGCAATTGGTTAATCAAACAGATTTATGCGGCTGAGGGAAAAACCGGATAAAATGAAGAGCAGTTTTTCGTGCGGATTCATATTATGGTTTACCGAATATTTTGGAAAAGGTGAGAATATGCTTGTTAACAGCTGCCGGTCGACTCCGAAAAGCGTCGATATTCCAATTGAGCTTTACGAGTCGATCAAAGGTAAATATTTCATAGGATACGCCGACGAGCTCACATTCGGGAATAATACGAGCGCGTGGGCGAGGCTGTATAACCCGCCGGATTCGGGTGTGAACCTTTTCGTCAATGTATGGACGGTTACGGATATCTCCGAGTATCCGTTTCGCGCCCAGTTCTGGTTCAACGCATATCCTCCGGGAACTCCGACCGAATCGGCGGTGGTGACCCCTTCGAATACCGCGTTTATTCCGCTTCCTGAACCGAGAATCAGACTTCAGCAGGCCTCCGACGTGTCAGGAAATCCATCAGGAGGAGTCAAGGCTTTTGTCAGAAGAGGAGTGCCGGAAATAACGCTGGTTGAAAGCGAGAACGGCAAGCTGATATTCCCGCCGGGCGGTTCCTTTCTGGTCTTCCTATCTCTTGCGGAAACCCCGACGGCTTCGGCAGCCGGCAGAATAGCATTCGGATGGTGGGAAGAGAGAATAAACTGAGACGGGTCGGGGCCGGGGCAAATTTTGTTTTGCCCCGGCCCCATTGTTATGCCGCTGATCTGCGCGGTCAGTAAGCGCTTATCGGCAGCGAGTCGTCGTCCCGGCCCTTTTCAATCGAGCGTATTACGACGAAGTAGCTGTAATCCGGGTTGACCTCGACGCAGACCCGATCCCCGACCCTGTGCCCCATGATGGCCTTTCCGACCGGCGACTCCTTGCTGATAAGCCCCTTGAGAGCATTCTGGCGCAGCGTTGTCACGATCTGTATTGTCTGGGCTTCTTCATCATCTTCAAAGTAGACCCCGACCTTGTCGAAAAGACCAACGACGTCGGATTTGGATTCGCCGGAAATGACTTTTGCCGTCTTGATCATTTTCTCCAGATACCGGATACGGCTGTCGTTCCTGTTTTTTTCGCGTTTTGCGGACTTATATTCGAAGTTTTCGCTGAGGTCGCCGAACTCCCTAGCGGTCTTTACGTCGTCTATTATCTCCGGCCGCAGAACGTTTGTACGGTATTCAATCTCCTCCTGCATTTTGGCTATATCGACTTCTGTCAGTTCATCGTACATTTTTGAACTTCCTTACCTAAGTATTTTCTTATACAGCTATTTTATTGCCGATCGCCCTGTTTTGCAAGCTGCATTTTCCGCTCCGGGGCTTTGCTCAGAAAAGCGCTTATCAAAGCGTTTACCGTTTCGGGCTGGTCCTGATTGGAATTGTGTCCCGCGTGATCGAGGATATGCAGATTGATATTTGCGTCTTCTTATGCCCAGGGAGCGGCGCTTTTTCCGATGTTGCCCAGCTTGTCGTCGGCGCCGCACAGCAGCATGACCGGCGGCCTAAAGCGGTACGACGCATCCTCGTGAAGGCAGGCGGCGACCATTTCCATCATCACAGCGACGAAGGTCCGCTTACCCAGTTTTCCGAAGCATCTGCGGATATACTCCCTGGCGCTTTCCGTATCCGCGCTTGCCGCTGCGTTCCGGCGCGGTGTTCATACGTGCCTGGAATTTCTTAAAATAAAATCCTGAAAATCGCTGTATTGTTACCGGCACCTCTATATCCGTGCGTCTGTTATCCGTCAGATCATTTAAAAACCGGTGGCTTCAATGTCTTAATGCCGTGTGCGCAGAGCTATTACTTCCCGTCTCGCAGGATAGCGGCGATTCTTTGTTTGGCTCTAGGATAGTCACCGCATTGCTGATAGTATTTTAAAGCTTCGCCTTTATTTTTCATGCACTCATGAATTACGCCTATATTGTAGAGAGGCATCCAGCTGGTTATTCCTTCGACTTCGCCATTTGTCAGCTTCGTACATTTCAGAAACGTGTCGATTGATTTGCTGAACATTCCGTTCATCATGTAAATATAGGCCAGAAGAAAATTATAATCAGGACTTTGGCTGAAATAGTCGCGGTATTTTTCAATTATCAGCGCGCTTTTATAGTCATTGGTATTAATGAAGGCGTAGCCATAGTTATTTATCAGTTCTCCGACATACGTGCAATTTATATTATCAATAAGACCAATGGCTCTTTTGTAACATTCGAGTGCTTTAACATAGTTTTTTGCGGCATCATAGCCTCTTCCCAGCTGATAAAGGAGATAGCAATCCTCTCCGTTTTGTTTCAAAGCCAGTTTCAGTAGTTTGATGTTTCTTGCGGCTTTGTTTTTTTTCACAATATCTTCAGTATTATAGCCGGTATGTAAAAACCGGATATTCAGTTTAACTCTCTCAAATTTGCCGCCGTTATTCTGAACGATCTGTTCATGAATCAGACCTTCATAATGATATTCGTTTCTGTTGAATAACCGCGTTTCAAATTCGGATCTGGTTCTTTCTTCTCCGTCCATAACATATTTATTTATTATATTTACGAATCCGACCTTTGAGGCGCTGTTTTTCTCAATAAAATCCTGTACCGAGGTTGTATCCCATTCAAATACAGCTTCATCTGCATCGCTGATATAGACAAAATCGTGTTTTGCGTTTTCAATCGAAAAATTTCTCGCCGCGGAAAAATCGTTGATCCATCTATAGTTCAGTATTTTATCCGCATATTTCCCGGCCAATTCAACGGTCCTGTCTTTTGATCCGGTGTCTACAACAAGGATCTCATCCACTCGTTCTCTGAGGTTTTTCAAGCAATTTTCAATATAATATTCTTCATCCTTTACGATAAGGCAAGCGCTTATATCATTTCTCATCGCATAACTGTCCTTTACGACTTTGTTTTCTATAGAGTCAGCAAATTTACTCTCCACAATTTTATCATAAAAGTCGGCATTTGCATATGGATACCGAATGCTTTTCTTTCAGGCTCAGAGTTTTTTAAACTTCAGCTTGTTTCGGAAAAAAAGCTATAGAGCGGCAGTCTTTCGGCTGAAACCTCTCAAAGAAACTGAATAAAAAGAATTCAGGCAAGTCCGTTTTCTACGAACTTGCCTGAACTGTTGGTGGACCCGAAGAGATTCGAACTCTCGGTCTCCGCGTTGCGAACGCGGCGCTTTACCAGCTAAGCTACGAGCCCGAAAAATCGCCAGCGCAGCGGTATCCCTGCACTGCACTGACCACGCGCATATTATAGCACAAAATCACGGTTTGTCAAAATATATTTATGGCCTGTATTGATATTTTTTCAAATCCGTAGTAAAATAACAAAACATGGCCTGTGACAAGGCTGCACTAGTTGGGGAGCTAGCGGTGCCCTGTACCTGCAATCCGCTATAGCAGGGATGAATTCCCGCCCCAGGATATTTGATGTGTCGTCTGACCTGAGCAAGTGGTGTTGAAGACCTGGTCTTGCGCAACAGAAGCCCGTGAACCATGTCAGGCGGGGAACCGAGCAGCATTAAGCGGGTAGCTCTGTGTGCCGCGAGGAAGCCGGGTTCGAGCTAACTGCTCAGGTAACGGACATATCAATTTATTCAAAGGCGGGTGTGCAGTCTTGTCACGGGTCATATTTGACATGAAAGCACGATCTGATGTAAACTTGACGCGGGGAAGGAGGAATAATTACGTATCAGGCTCTGTACAGAAAATGGCGTCCACGCACCTTTGACGAGGTCGTCGGACAGGAGCAGATCACCAAAACCCTGAAAAATCAGGTTATCAGCGGCAGGCTTAGCCATGCCTATCTTTTTATCGGCACGAGAGGCACGGGGAAAACCACCTGCGCCAAAATTCTCGCGCGGGCGGTCAATTGCGAGCATCCGGAAAACGGAAACCCCTGCAACAAATGCAGGAGCTGCCTCGGCATAGAGGACGGCTCCATCCTTGATGTGGTAGAACTGGACGCCGCCTCCAACAACGGCGTGGACAACGTCCGCGCTTTGAGAGATGAGGCGATTTATTCCCCCGCTTCGGTCAAAAAGCGCGTGTACATCATAGATGAAGTACACATGCTTTCGACCTCCGCCTTCAATGCTCTGCTGAAAATACTTGAGGAACCACCCGAGCACCTCATGTTCATCCTTGCCACGACCGAACTGCATAAGGTCCCGGCCACCATACTCTCCCGCTGTCAGCGACACAGCTTCAGGCGTATAGATCCGGATACCTTGGCGGAACGGCTCCGCTACGTTGCGGAACAGGAGAGCATGCATCTCGAGCCCAACGCGGCGTCGCTTTTGGCAAGGCTTGCTGACGGCTCCCTGCGTGACGGACTTTCGCTTCTCGACCAGTGCTCGGGAACCGTGGACATCACGGCTGAGAGCGTGCTTTCCGCGATGGGGCTTGCGGGGAACCTGCGGATAGCGGAGCTTCTGGATGCAACAATTAACGGTGAAACGGGCAGGGCTGTCGGGCTCTTCGGGGAACTGTGGCGGGACGGGAAAGCCCCAGCGACGCTGCTTTCGGAGCTGGGCACGCTCCTGCGCGATATTCTTATGATAAAGGTCGCCCCAAAAGGCGGGCGCGAACTGCTATCGGGAGGCTATGATTTCGGCACACTGGACAGCTTTGAAAAGCGCATGACTCAGGACGAGCTTATAGGCAACATTGATTCTATCCAGAAGCATATCGGCTCTCTGCGTGACGGCAGAAATCCCAAGACGGACGCTGAAATCTGCCTTGTCGAGCTCTGCGAGCCGCAGCTCGTCGACAGTCTGGACGCACTGAAAAAACGTGTCGCCAGACTTGAGGCGGTCCTTGAGAACGGAGCGGAGTCATTTGCCAGCCGCAGGGAAAAGCCTCATTCCGAGGGGAAAAACAGCTCGGCGGCGCCGGCGTCTGAGGAAGAACGTCAGCCAATATTGAAGAGGGAAGAGAGAGAAGTTCTCGAGAATGACGCGCTGCCATTTGCACCCGCGGAAGGCGCTGCCGGAAGGGAAGCTGACGGCGGGGAACATTCAGAAGAGAATTTAAGCTCAGGAGAAGCGGCCCCGGACGACGTCTGGCAGAGAATGCTGCCCGAACTGAAACAGACTATGCTGCCGGGACAGTATAACCTTATAGGAAGTGTAAACGCGCAATTTTGCGCCGGCGCACTGACGATCAAAACCGCTAATTCTTTTCAGAAAGGGCAACTCGAGCAATCCAAGGTTATGGAATGCATACGGAGCGCAGCCCAAAAGGTGCTCGGGAGACCGGCTCAGATAAAAATCGAGGTTGCTTCAGAGGCTTCGCGCCCCGATGTGGAGAAGCTGGGTGTTCTCTCAAAGTTCGGAAACGTCAAATTTGAATAATTATTATCGATATCAAATACAGGAGGAGATGGACTATGTCAAAAGGCGGGTTTCGCGGCGGCCCGATGATGGGCGGCGGCGGGATGAATATGAATGTGCTGAAGCAGGCCCAGAAGATGCAGGCTGATATGCTGAAAATGCAGGAGGAGCTTGAGCAGAAGGAATACACGGCGACGGCGGGCGGAGGTGTCGTCACTGCCGTTGTGAGCGGGAAAAAGGAGCTTTCGACTCTGACTATCGCGCCCGACGCCGTGGATCCGGAGGATGTTGAAATGCTGCAGGACATGATTATTGCAGCGGTCAACGAGGCGCTCCGAAAGGCCGAATCCAGCGCGAGCGAAAGCATGGCAAAGCTGACCGGCGGCCTCAACCTCGGCGGCCTCGGCCTGTAATAACGAAAAACCGGACTGCGCATAAAGCGGCATGTCCGGTTTTTTTCAGATAGATATCAATTATGGTACGTAGCTGGGTTATTCCGCTATCTTGCCCACCGTCACGAAGGCTTCGGGCTCCGTGACGATGATATCGGGATAGTTAATGTCTATGGACTGGAGCCTTATGCCGCCGACACGGTCGCGCAGCCGTTTGAAATAGGTATTGCCGTCGTAAGTAAAAACGCCTATGTCGCCGTGCTCGAGCTTTGCCTGCTGCTTGATCCATACCGTCTGTCCGCTGTGAAAATCGGGTTCCATGCTGTCGCCGCTTATGACAACACCAAAATTTGCGGAAAGCGGGACTTCGTGGCCGGCCTTCGTCGGAACATAGTCAGTCAGATCGAGAAGACGGCCCTTGCCGGAAGCGGCTTCAAGGTTATAGACCGGGAGCGTGCGCAGCTTTGTACCGTAAGGCGCCGGCAGTCTCTGATCGTCGAAAAGCCCACTGTCGCGCAGCATGTCGGCATACTCGAATACGCGGCCTCTGCCTTCCTCGCTCAGACCCTTGAGGAGGTCGTAGCTCTTGTTGTTGAAGATTCCGCTTATATCGACGACTTCGAGTATATCGCAGATAATGAGGAACTGAATCGCATTGGGCAGGGAAGCTCCGCTCTCCCATTTGGATACTGCCTGATTCGTGACTCTGACCCCTCTTTTGGAGAGAAGCGCGGCGAGTTCGCGCTGGGAAACGCCTTTTTTCTTTCTGATCGAACAAAGAATTTCGCCCAGTCTGTTGTTTGCCATTCCTAATCACCTCAAATCGAGTATAGTATATGGATATCCACATTGCAAGAGATTTTTGAAAGTATTCTCCTGATAAGAGAACTTGCACGTATTATGTCAAATCAAGGATTATTTTGGCAGAGGACTTATAAAAATGTTGCGCGCATATAATTTTCAGGTATAATGAATGGTAGAAAACAGCTTTTCCAATTATGGAGGAACGATAATGAGACACAGAAAACTGCTTTACATAGCGCTTATAACGATACTTTTAATTTTGATTATTGCCGTTCCGGCGCTCGCGGATGCAGGTAATTTTTCCGGGCATTCCAGTTTCGGGGGGAGCGGCGGAGGCGGCGGCAGCTTCAGCGGTTCCGGCCTTTTCGGGCTGTTTGCGCTCGGAGGCATGGGAGGCGGCGCGGGAAGCGTTATTTTCATTATCATTGTGATCTACTTCATTATGAAAGCAATGAGGCGTGGGAGAAGTGTCTCGACCGATAATACGCCGTCAGCCGACTTTTCCGATCTGATGCCCATACAGACCCTGCGGAACCTTGACACGAATTTCTCGGAGGAGAGGATGAAGGAGAAAATCGCGAACCTCTACGTTCAGATGCAGGAGGCCTGGCAAAGCAAGAATTTCGAGAGTATGCGACCGTATATGACGGACGCGCTGTTTAATCAGTTCGTGATGCAGCTTGGCGAACTGATCCGCGCAGGGTATACGAACCGCATCGAGCGCATTGCCGTGCTAGACGTGAGCCTGAGCGGGTGGCGCAGCGATGAGGTAAATGACGCGGTAGTCGCGATCGTGAATACACGCATTAATGATTACACCGTTGAGGACGGGAGCGGCAAAGTGGTCGACGGTTCGCCGAGAACGGAAAAATTCATGTGTTACGAATGGACTCTTATCCGCTCGAAGGGTAAGACTAGCGCGGCCCCCGCGGGAGGGGAGAGTACGGAGATCTTCCGCTGCCCGTCCTGCGGCGCCCCGCTTGAAATGAACCAGAGCGCCAAATGCCCGTACTGTGGCAGCGTTATCAGATCTTCCGACTTCGATTGGGCGATCTCGTCCATCAAGGGAATTTCTCAGAGAAACGGTTAGCGATAAAATGGAAAGCCCGCTGAAAAAGCAGCTTGCAGCTTTTTCAGCGGGCTTTTTTGGTCGGAGTGTCGAGATTTGAACTCGAGGCCTCTTGGTCCCGAACCAAGCGCGATACCAAACTTCGCCACACCCCGAAAGAGAACAACTGAAAGTATAAAGAACGAACGCCGATTTGTCAAGAGAAAAGATTTAATAATATGGAGAGGCCTTCAGAGCGGACAAAAAACGCATAGCCGCAGGTTAAGCCACGCGCGGCCATGCGTTTATTTCGCGCTATCTGAAGATATTCACTTCAGCGTCGTAGACCTGCATTCTAGTGAAGAACGCGAAATCCGGCCTGAGCGCCGGAAGAAGCTGTTCCAGTGCCGAAACCAGAAGCTCGGGATTGAGCGTCGGCTCCTGAGCAGAAATCACGGCTTTCAGTTTCATGCCTCCGCCGCTTTCTTCAAACTCGATGCTTCTGATACTTTCCGCGATGTCCGTTTCTCCCATGCCCCTCTTGGTTTTCCTTTTAACGACGAGGCTGTCCCTTGAGAAGAAATCCATCAGCGCGCCGATCGGATCAGCAGATGGACAGGCGTCGTATTCGAACAGGCCGTCGACGTCGAGCCACTTAATGTCTTTGAATTTATTTTCCCATTCGTAGGCCTCAAGGACACTTATCCCCTCGGGAAGCGCCCTGTTCAGCCGATAGGGTACCTCCGATAGCGACATATAGTCCCTAAGCTTAAAATCCATGAGCTCGCAGTAGCTCGCCGTGCCGACGGAGAGCGGGAGAGCAAAAGAAATCTGCGCGTGCGGATTGAAGCCCTCGCTGTATTTCAGCGGCATGGCGGCGCGGAGAAAGGCCCTTTGCATGGTGCGCATGAGATCGAGGTGGGAGAGGTATACCGCCCGGCCTGTTTTTGAAAACCTGAGTCTCAGATTATCCATCGCAGCGTCCTCCGTTCATAAGCGAAAGCGCGCCGCAGTTGAGGCACTTGTTGCGGCAGTCCGGCGAGAGCTCTCCGGCATAGCATTTTTCGCGCTCCGCCCACAGAAAGTCCGGCCTTACGCCGCTGTTGACCCGGCTCCACGGAAGAATTTCGTCGCAGGAGCGCTCGCGGCATGCGTAAAATTCCGGGTCGACGCCGCATTTTTCAAAAGCTTCCGTCCAGCGCTTAAAGGAAAAATACTCACTCCACGAGTCGAGCTTCCCGCCGTTTTTCCATACCGCCTCTATGACGGCACCGATGCGCCTGTCTCCGCGAGACAGGACAGCTTCGATCAGGCTCGTGTCGGCGTCGTGCCAGTTGTATGTAATCGCGCGGGCGCGCATATGCTCTCTCAGGAGGTTCACGCGCCGCCGGTACTCGTCCATATTGACCTGTGCCTCCCATTGGAAGGGAGTGTGCGGTTTGGGCACAAAACAGGAAGTGGAGACCGTTATGTTCACGCCCCTGTTCTTTTTCGAGGCGTAAGTCTTCCAGTGATAAAGAACCTTCATCGCAAGCTCGCTTATCGCCAGAATATCCTCGTCGGTCTCGGTGGGAAGCCCGAGCATAAAATAGAGCTTTATGTTGTTCCAGCCGCCCTCGAAGGCTATTTTGCAGGTGTTCAGGAGCTCCTCCTCGCGCACGTTTTTATTTATCGCGTCGCGGAGCCTCTGCGTCCCGGCCTCGGGAGCAAAGGTTAGGCCGCTTTTCCGAACCTGCTGCACCTTGCGCATCAGGTCCATGGAGAAATTATCCGCCCTGAGCGAGGGGAGGGAAAGGCCTATGCTGCGCGGCACGCAGAAATCCAGAAGACCGTCGCAGAGCCCGCTGAGCGCTCTGTAATCGCTGGTACTCAGCGAGGAGAGCGTTATCTCCTGGTAGCCCGTGTTTTCGAGAGAAGCTATGCCCTGACGGACGAGACGCTCAGGATCTCTGGAACGTACCGGCCTGTATAGAAAACCGGCCTGACAGAAGCGGCAGCCTCTGACACAGCCGCGGAAGAGCTCCAGGGTAACGCGGTCGTGTACGATTTCTGTCGAGGGAACAATGGGGGCTGTAGGGAAGTAGCTGCCGTCAAAATTGGTTACAATGCGCCTGGTAACGGCCTCGGGAGCACCGTTGAGCGCCTTTATCTCTTTGAGCGTCCCGTCGCCTTTATAGACAGGTTCATAGAGAGATGGGACATATATTCCCTCAATATTAGCCGCGTTTGAGAGAAATTCCTTTTTCGACATTCCGCTTGACTTGGCTTTTCTCAGAAGCAGGAGCAACTCCGTGTCGACGTCCTCGCCCTCGCCGATTACACAGAGATCAAAGAAATCCGCCATGGGCTCGGGATTGCAGCAGCAGGTCCCGCCCGCAAAGACGAGAGGGGTCAATCCGTGCCTGTCCGCGCTCCTCAAAGGAATTCCGGCAAGATCGAGCATGTTGAGGACGTTCGTATAGGACATCTCGTAGCCGAGAGAGAAGCCGATAGCGTCAAAATCCGCGAGGGGGTCGCCGCTCTCCAGCGCCCAGAGCGGTATTCCGGCGGTACGCATCTCGCTCTCCATATCGCCCCACGGAGCATAGGCGCGCTCGCACCACACGCCGTCCATCGCGTTGATTACGCCGTAGAGTATCCTCACGCCGAGATTTGACATCCCTATCTCATAGGTGTCGGGAAAGCACAGGGCCATGCGTATGTCAACATCCGCTCTGTTCTTGATTATCTGCCCGTATTCACCGCCTGTGTATCGCGCCGGTTTCTGCACTCTGGGCAGAATGCGCGTAAGCCTTTTATCCATTTGCACACATCCGTTTTGGAAATAGTATTTGCATCAGCAAAAATATTGTATACCGCTTTTTGACTATTTACAATACCTCTTATCCCGCAAAACAAAAAGCATGATCCCCGCGGAAAAAAGCGCAAAGCCCCTGCCGATAGCGATGAAGTACATCCCGGCAGAAAGAAGCAAAAGAACCGTGGAAAGAGTGACGGAACGAAAAACACGCTCCGCTTTCCGGCTGTCAAAGCGTTTATTCAGGAGGAAATCGAGAATATGTCCTCCGTCGAGGGATTTTGCCGGCAGAAGATTAAAGGTGTTCAGGATAAAGCCGAGTCCTGAGCACATCAACAAATACTCGTTGCCAAAAAGGCGGCCAAGCCTTGCGCAGAAGAGCGAAAAAGCAAAGCCGAAAACGGGCCCGGCAAGGGCCGTAAGCATTTCGCGCCCGGCGTTTATATCTCCGGAATAGTCCAGAGAGAGTCCGGCGGCAGTCAACTTGAGTCTGGTCGGATGAACTCCGAAAAACAGCATGGCCGAGACATGCCCCAGCTCGTGCAGAACCATACATGGAATTAGGGACGCGAGGAGCCCGTCCTCGTCAAAAAAATAGATGAGCGCGAAGAGAAGGATAAATCCGCTTCCGATCTCCACGCGGAAACGCCGCCCGGCGGCTGACGGTTTTGCCTGCGGCCCTGGCATCAGACGTAGAACCCGGGATCAAGGTACTTGCCGTTAAGCATCAGCTCAAAATGCAGATTCGGGCCTGTGACAAGGCCGGAATGGCCTGCCAGCGCTATTTTTTCCCCGCACTTAACGCTGTCGCCGACACCGACCAGCGCGCTGCCGAGGTGCGCGTAGAGCGTCCGGTAACCGTTCCCGTGGTCAATCGTCACGGTTTGGCCGTAACCCGTTATCTCCTGCACTGAGACAACTCTGNCGTCCGCGAAAGCCATGACGGGGTCTCCGTCTGCGACGGCAAAATCCGTTCCGTAATGGAAACGTATATCGCCGTATATCGGATGGTCGCGGAAACCGAAGGCTGAGGACACGGAGCCGCGTGAAGGTTCGGAGGTCGTGAAGGGCAGCTTGGGCGTCTCAAGGCTCACGTTAGCGGGGACGGTGTAATCCGACAGCACAACATCCCCTCCTGCGGACTCAGGGGACTTTTTGGCTGCCATCGTAGCGCTCGCCGATGGTGAGGTTGAGGGCGATGGCGAGGTTGAGGGCGATGGCGAGGTTGAGGCCCTGTCCGCAGAAGGAGCAGCCGTGGCCGTCTCCGAGGGCTTGGAATCCGGCGCTTCAGAAAGCGCCGCACTTTTGGCGGGCGTCGCCACGGGGCTTGTCTGAAGGGCGGACGGGGAAGAGCTCCCGACCGGAAGATTTTCGCTCTTGGGGTCGATCTGCTCCGAGGCGTAGGTGTAGCCGCCTGCGCCGGAGAGCGTGCGTCCGAGGGCAATCACGCCCTCGCGGATATCCGTATTGCTGGATATCGCGGGGACAATGCTCGCGCGTATCGAAGCGGCGGCCCCCGGAAGGAGCAACTTTACGGCAGACAAAAATATGAATATCAGCGAACAAATGACCGTCCGGTTTTTCATAGCATTTCCTCACTATGAGACGAAAATCGGAAATTCGTCTTTATTTATTAAATAATGGGTGATATAATCGTGAAAATAAACATAAACGGTTTTAAAGGGATTTGGCGCTGCTTTGATTCGGAAATCCGGGAGGTGACCGATATCCACAGGTTCAAGATATTGAAAATTTTTACCAGCAGACTGTTCATCACGGGCTTTGTTATCGTAATACAGGCCGCATGGATATATCTTATGTTCATGAAGATTGTCGGTTATTCCGAGTGGTTATCAACCTCGTTCAAAGTCCTTAGCATTGCGATCGCACTGTATATCATCAATAAGGCCGATGTCCCGGCATACCGTATGGGCTGGATACTGATAATTATGGTGTTTCCGCTGATGGGCGGCCTTCTTTATCTCATACTGGGAGAAAAGAGACCGGCCAGATACCTCAGCAAGAGGCTTGAGAAGGGCATGAAGGACCACAGCGTAAATGTGCTGCAGAGCCCGGAGGTCGTTTCCGAGCTGAGAAATAAATCAAAACGGGTTGCGGGCTGTGCCTCGTATATTTCAAATTACGCGCTGTATCCCATATGGAGAAATACCAGGGTCAGCTACCATCCGCAGGGGGAAAACCAGTATGCGGACATGCTAACGGAGCTTAAAAAGGCCAAGAAGTTCATTTTCCTCGAGTATTTCATCATCGAGGAGGGCCTGATGTGGAACTCTATCCTTGACATTCTCAAGGAGAAGGCCAGCGAGGGCGTTGACGTCAGGATAATTTACGACGATATGGGCTGCCTGACAAAAAACTCGTCACATTATTATAAAAAGTTCAGAGAGATGGGGATTAGGTGCATGGTTTTTAACCCCGTCATCCCGATAATATCTCTTGTCATGAATAACCGAGACCACCGGAAGATCCTCGTGATCGATGGGAACATCGCATTTACCGGCGGCATCAATATGGCGGACGAATATATAAACCGTGTTAAAAAATTCGGACACTGGAAGGACAGCGGAGTAATGCTGAAGGGCGACGCTGTTTGGAATTTTACCGTCATGTTTCTTGAAATGTGGAATTCCTTCCACCCGGACGATGAGGACTTTACCGTGTTTAGACCCTCGAATGGCGAGGGGGAAGCTTTTGAGAACGACGGCTTTATCCAGCCCTTCTCTGATTCACCTCTCGACGGCGAAACGGTATCGGTTAACGTCTATCTCGATATCCTGTCCCAGGCAAGGGATTACGTCTATATATTCACGCCCTATCTCGCGCTCAGCGACGAATTGAGGATTGCTCTGTGCATGGCGGCTAAGCGCGGGGCGGACGTAAGGATAGTGCTTCCAGGCATACCGGACAAAAAAATAGCCTACAGGCTGTCGCGCTCGTATTATCTTCCGCTGCTCGAAGCGGGCGTGAGAATTTATGAGTATACACCCGGTTTTATCCACGCCAAGAGCTACGTCTGCGATGACGAGCTCGCCGTGGTCGGAACCATTAACATGGACTACCGCAGCCTGTATCTGCACTTCGAGTGCGGCGTGTTCATGTATGAGAGCAGTGCAGTCGCGGAGCTCAGGGAGGACGCGCTGAAGACATTTGACATTTCGCATGAAGTGAGTATCGAAGAACGCAGGCGAGGCCCGATCCGCCGGCTATGGGGCGGGCTTATCGACTCGGTGCTGCGGGTCTTTGCCCCCATGTTCTGAGAATACCATTTGAAAGGTAAAAAAAAATGAAACTCTGGTCAGGAAGATTTGAAAAAAACACCGACGCACTGGTCGACGAACTCAACGCAAGCATAGGCTTCGATTTCAGAATGTACAGGCAGGATATTGCCGGCAGTCTCGCCCACTCGTCCATGCTCGCTAAGCAGGGCATAATTTCAATAGAGGACGCGGAGCTTATCGCCCGCGGCCTTGAGGCAATATGCGCGGATATCGATGCGGGAAAGCTCAGCTTCGGCAGCGACGTTGAAGACGTCCACATGGCGATAGAGGGCGAGCTGACGCGCAGGATAGGAGACGCGGGAAAACGTCTGCACACGGCGAGAAGCCGCAACGATCAGGTTGCGCTAGATATCAGGCTGTACCTGAAAGAGGAGATCGCCTCGCTGCGCCTTCTCGTACTAGAGCTGCTTGAAACGGTGCTCGGGCTTGCGGAGCGCGGCGAAGACGTGATTATGCCTGCTTATACCCATCTCCAGAGAGCTCAGCCGACGACCTTCGCACACTACATGATGGCCTACGCCAATATGCTCAGGCGCGATGTCACAAGGCTGGAAGACTGCCTTGAAAGGATGGATGAGTGCCCGCTTGGAAGCGGCGCGCTCACCTCGACGACCTACCCCATCGACCGCGAATTTGTGGCCGGGAGGCTCGGTTTTGCGCGAATAACCCAGAACAGTCTCGATGGAGTCTCCGATCGGGACTTCGTGATCGAGCTTATTAACGACCTTGCCATACTCATGATGCATCTGTCTCGCTTTTCCGAGGAGATCATATTGTGGTGTTCTTGGGAATTCAAATTCGTCGAGCTGGACGACGCCTATTCGACCGGCTCGTCGATAATGCCGCAGAAGAAGAATCCCGATATTGCTGAGCTTGTACGCGGAAAAACCGGAAGGGTTTACGGCGACCTTATGACGCTTCTCACGGTTATGAAGGCGCTGCCGCTTGCCTATAACAAGGACATGCAGGAGGACAAGGAACCGGTGTTCGACGCAATAGACACCGTCAAAAAATGTCTGCCCGTGTTTTCGGCCATGCTCAATACTATGCGGCTATGCCCGGAAAATATGCGCGCCGCGGCCGGAAAGGGCTTCATAAACGCCACGGACTGCGCAGACTATCTCGTGAGAAAAGGCCTTCCTTTCCGCGACGCATACACGATTGTGGGGAGACTGGTGAACCGCTGTATTGAATCCGAAAAAACGCTTGAGACGCTCGAGATTGAGGAATACCGCGTTTTTTCGCCTGTTTTTGATATGGATGTTTACGACGCGATAGCCCTCGAGACCTGCATCGCAAAAAGGTCTGTCCCAGGAGGCCCGGCAAAGGAGAGCGTGGAAACACAGATGGAATATATAAGGGCTTTCCTTATGGAGAGGGATATCAAGTAAAGGCAAATCAAAAAAGGACCACAGGGAAAATGAGAAAAACAGCGCTTATTTTGGCAGTTATGCTTGTGCTTTCCGCCGTCTGTCCCTCTCAGGCGAAGAGCGGCGAACACACTGCCGGCACGGGAAATCAGGGGTACATAGTCAAATTAAAAGACACTGGCGCGGAAGAAAACGTACCTTCCGGGAGCGAGTGCTTGAGGGCTATCAGCGGCAGGGCCCGACTTTACCATGCGGACTCGCTTTCGTCTATATTTGCCCTGGGAAATTCGGTTGCCTGGTATACAAAAGATTGCGAGGCGGCGCTTTCGTCTCTTCCTGACGACCCATACGCGTCGAAGCAGTGGAGTATCGCAGGCACCGATATTTTCTATGCGTGGGACAAGGGCTACAGCGGCCGCGGCGTGAGGATAGGCGTGATAGACAGCGGCGTCGACGCGCTGCACGAGGATTTGCAGGGAGCCGATATTGCAAAGGGCTATAACGTCCTCGAGGATTCTGACGATGTGACGGACAAAATAGGACACGGTACGTTCGTCAGCGGCTTGCTTGCCGCAAGACGCGGCAACGGTCTTGGTATTGCGGGCTTCTGCACCGACGCCACGATAGTTCCCATAAAGTGCTTCGGGGAGAGCCTTGAGACCAGCGCGTCATACGTCATATCGGCGATCTACTCGGCGGTCGATGATTATCATTGCGACGTCATCAATCTGAGTCTTGGAATTAAGGATGACGTCCAATATGCCGGAGCCATACAGGCGCTCCGAGAGTCTGTGGAGTACGCCGAAGGCAAGGGTGTCATTGTCGTGTCGGCGGTCGGCAACGACGGGGACGCCGTACTGTATTATCCTGCGGCGTTCAAATGCGCGGTAGGAGTCGGCGCGGTTGACTCAAACTCCGCGGTGGCCGCTTTCTCGCAGAAAAACGATTCTGTGTATATCGTGGCTCCCGGAGTCAATATCGCGGGACTCGGCATCAAGGCTCAGGACGCATACGAGCTGGGCGGAAGCGGGACCTCTTTTTCAACGCCCTTTGTGACTGCGGCCGCCGCGATGCTCAAGCAGTATAAGCCAGAGGCGACCTATTATGATTTCGCAACACTTCTGCGCGAATCCGCAGTGGACGGGGGAAAGCCCGGATATGACAGCTCTTACGGATACGGAAGCCTCAATTATGAAAATTTCCTTAGGGATATGGAGAAGTACGACTTCAAAGACGTGAGTGTGGCATATCCCGATATCGCCCGTCACTGGGCAAAGCAGAATATCCGATACTGTGTGAACCTGGGCTTTTTTAATGGCGTAACTGCGGACAGCTTCGGGCCGGATACCGGCATGACACGCGCCATGTTTGTCACGGTGCTCAGCCGAACGAGCAGGCAAATCATAAGCGGATATCCGAACCCCTTTTCCGATGTCGAAAGTGCCGCGTGGTATGCGCAGGCCTGCGCTTGGGGCTATGCCGCCGGGATCGTGAGCGGGACAGGGGACAAACGTTTCAGCCCTGACGGGATCATAACGAGGCAGGAGATTGCGCTCATTCTCTTCCGCTATGCCAAGCAGTTCGGTCTTGACAACGGGGATTACGATATTCAAAATCTGCGCAATTACAGCGATTACACGCAGATAGCGTCCTGGGCAAAGCCGGCGATGGCATGGGCTTACGGAAACGAGCTTATCAGCGGCAGGGACGACGGCAGCGCCGGTCCCAGAGACACGGCGAAAAGAAGCGAGGCGGCGACGATGTTTACCCGCTTTATCAACATCTACAACATTTCGTAAGATCATTAATATATAAATACAAATTATATCGACGGGAGAAAACCATATGCTAGAAGAAATTATGAAGAATATTTACCGCATCCGTATTCCGCTTCCGAAAAGTCCGCTCAAAATCCTCAACTGTTATGTAATCAAGGGAGGAGACCGCGATCTCGTCATCGACACAGGCTTCAATCACCCCGAGTGCAGGGAAGCCCTTATTAAGGGGCTTTCGGAGCTTGATATTGATATGGACAGGACCGATATACTGCTGACGCATCTGCACGCCGACCACACCGGACTTGCCCCGGCCATAGCTGTGCCGGGTACGCGCACCTACATCAGCCGCATAGAAATGCCGTGGCTGTATGCTCCGTCGCGCTTCGAACTCTGGGCGCTTGACAACGAAAGAATGATCCGCGCCGGATTTTCACGTAAGGATGTTGAGAATTCTAACAGGTGCGCCGCTTCACGCAGTATGGCTTCTGACCCGAATTTCAAGGCCTATCTGCCGATAGACGACGGGGACGAATTCAGGTACGGGGGCTATACGCTCAAAGCAGTCGTGACACCGGGGCACACGCCGGCGCATATGTGTTTCTGGATGGAGGAACAGAAAACCATGTTTACCGGAGACCATGTGCTCTTCGACATAACGCCGAATATCACGCTCTGGACCTACATGCAGGACCCGCTGGGCGACTATCTGAACAGCCTGAGAAAGATTGATCAATACGATGTCCGTCTCGCGCTTCCTGGGCACCGTGAAACCGGAGACTTCCACGCGAGGATCGCGCAGCTTCTCGAGCACCACGAGAAGCGGCTTGAGGAGTGTTATCATGTGGTTCTCGAAAACCCGGACTCCCCCGTGATCGATATCGCGGGGAAGATGACCTGGAGGATACGCTGCAACTCGTGGGAGGAGTTTCCCTTCGGACAGAAGTGGTTCGCCGTCGGAGAGTGCCACAGCCATCTGCGGCAGCTTGAGATGAGAGGCCTTATTAGAGCGAACGAGGATGAAGAGCTGATCAGATATCATGTCCTATAGAAAATGCTGCGGCACTTAAACTGCCGCAGCATTTTTTCGCTGTAACATATCGGAACGGTTCTGCATAGAATGGTTCGCCGTCAATGCCTGATATCCCTTGCGAGAGCCAGAAGAAGCTCACGGTCGTTTTCGGAGGGCCGCTCCAATACGTGGTCGAGGAGAGCATAGAGCGCTTTTCCGATCTCGGGCCCGCGGAAGCCAAGGACCAGCAGCTCCTCTCCCGACAGCGCCATTTCCGCCAGAGAAAAGCACTCGCCGGACAGGAGCACAGACCGTAGAAGCATTAGGCTCCCGCCGCCGTAGAGAGCCTCCGCCGCCGCCGCCGCGCAGACGGCCGTCTCCGTCCCGTTTCTTGAGAGCAGCTTTTTCCATCCCAGAGCGTCGGCGGGAGCCTTCGGACGGACGAGAGCACAGGCCGCCGAACAGAGACGCACGGTTTCCTTTTCCGCCCGCAGGGTTCTGAGAAATTCTCCGGGGTCGGCTATTGTTCCGTCCCTCAGAAGGAGCGCGCAAAAGGCCGCCCAGCGCTGGCCGCGTTTTCTGGGAAGCTCTTTCAGCGCTTCAAGGCGGGGCACGGGGGCCGCGTCTCCCAGAATTCCGCCCATAAGACCAAGGGCGAAGACATCCGAAATGCGCTCGGGAGAGGCCGAGAGCAACATCTTATTCAGCTCCGCATAAATGCGCTCGGGAGCGAGCGAAGCGGAAAGAGCGGCGTTTTTTCGTATGGAGAAGAGCGTGGCGGGCTCGATCTCAAAGCTCAGCACGGCTGAGAAGCGAAGCGCCCGGAACATGCGCAGCGCGTCCTCGCAAAAACGCCGGTCCGGATCGCCGACGCAGCGTATCAGCCTCCTGCCGATATCCTCCCTTCCGCCGAAAGGATCGAAAATCTCGCATGAAAGCGGCATCGCGAGAGCATTTATGGTGAAGTCCCTACGTTCAAGGTCTCCGCGGATATCCCCGAGATAGCGCACACTCTCCGGACGGCGGTGATCAAGGTAAACTCCGTCGGAGCGGAAGGTCGTCACCTCGACCGCGCTGCCGTGCACCATGACGGTGACGGTCCCGTGCTTTATCCCTGTCGGGCGTGAGTGGGGAAAAACGGACATGACCTCCTCCGGCAGGGCGTCCGTGCAGACGTCCCAGTCGCTGGGGTGTCGGCCCATGACAAAGTCCCTGACACAGCCGCCCACAAGGAAAGCGGCAAACCCGCGGGCTTCGAGTCGTTCGAGTATGAAAACTACATATTTGGGAGGCGTTTTTCGGCTCAAATGCGTTTTTCCCCTTTACATTGGTTTTATACCGGCAGAAAACGGATATAACTATTTTGCTTGTATTGCCGCCGCAGATGTATTATAATACTTTTCTGGTTGACAAACAACTTGTATCAAAACCGCCTATCCCCCAAAACGGGTTTCTCAATGGGTGATTTGTGGTATTGCCGGAAAGGATCAGCAAACAATGACAGGTTTTGAAAAATATCTAGTACCCGGGAAAAAGGGGTATCTGATCGGTATTGGCGGGGTTTCAATGTCTCCGCTGGCGGAAGTGCTGAAGGGGATGGGCCTTGATATCTGCGGTACCGATATGAGTAAAAGCGAAAAAACGGAGCTTTTATGCTCAAAGGGAATCAAGGTAAACATCGGACATAATGCCGATAATATTGATAAAAGCATCGACTTTGTCGTAAGGACCGCGGCCGTCCATGACGACAACCCGGAAATAGTCGCGGCGCATAGGCACGGAATTCCGGTTTTCGAGCGTACTCAGGCCTGGGGCGCTCTCATGCGCGACTATAAAAACGCGCTCTGTATTGCGGGAACGCACGGGAAAACGACGACCACCTCAATGTCCACGCATATTCTTATGGCCGCGCAGCGCGACCCGACCGTCATGATCGGCGGGACTCTGCCTCTGCTTAAGGCGGGGCACAGGGTCGGATGTGGGGACACCATCGTTCTGGAGTCCTGCGAGTATTACAACTCCTTTCTCTCTTTCTCCCCGACCATAGCCGTCATCCTCAATATCGAGGCGGACCATCTGGACTTTTTCAAGGATCTGGAGGATGTCAAAGCCTCCTTCAGAAAGTTTGCCGCCCTGGTGCCGGAGAACGGCTATATCGTTGCCAATGCGGACGATAAAAACACCATGGACGCCATAAATTCTCTGCCGCGCCGTATCGTGACCTTCGGACTCGGCGATAAGGCGGATGTCCGTGCTGCCAATATCAAACAGAAGGGCGCACAGAGCGAATTCGATATCTTGAACAAAGGCGAGTTCTTCACGCATGTCAGTCTGCGCGTACCCGGCCTGCACAATATCAAAAACGCGCTTGCGGCGACGGCCGCCGCGATTTGCCTCGGTGTGGACACAACCGCCGTGACCTACGGTCTTGCCGGCTTTACGGGCGCGGGACGCCGCTTCGAGTTTAAGGGAAAATTCAACGGGGCCGACGTGTATGACGACTATGCCCACCACCCGGGCGAACTAAAAGCTCTGCTCGACGCGGTTGAGCCTCTGGGCTATAAAAGGACGATTGTTGTATTCCAGCCGCACACATTTTCGAGGACCAAGGCGCTGTTCGAGGACTTCGTAACGCAGCTGCGCCGTCCGGACCTCACTTATCTCGCGGAGATATACGCCGCGCGCGAGAAAAATACGCTCGGCATATCGTCCGCCGATCTGGCGAAAGAAATCCCGAACTCGATGTTTTTCGGCTCGTTTGACGAGCTTGAAAAGAGCCTCAGATTTACCGCGGCTCCGGGCGATATCATCCTTACGGTCGGGGCGGGCGACGTCTATAAGCTTGGCGATGAGCTCGTAGCCGGGGAAAAGTAGGCTGAGGGCTTAAAGCACGGCAGTAGATGACTTTAAAAAACGAACATGAAAATTCGGCGGCCGCGGTTTTTTAATCCGGCCGCTGAATTTTTCTCTATTTCCGGACATTTCCGTAGCGAAAAAATTAGATTTCCACAGCGTATTGCGACCAGGTTCTCAGGTAGACATAATTATAATTATGTTAACATCTGAAACTGGAGGAATGCATTATGGCGGTCAAAGAAAAGGCCGAAAAACGGAGATCCGTGATAGTCGGGCTGTTGCAGATCAAGGATAAACCGCAGTTTAAAGTGTTTGCGGGTTATGCCCTGAACTTTATTCTCGGATTTGCGATGACAAACTCGCGGGTGCTCTCGGATCTTGCGCCTTTCGGCATCGGCATTATTGGGCGAGCCGGTGCGGATTGGAGCGGAATCTGCTGTCTCATAGGCGCCTGTATCGGCTACATTGTATTCGGAGGGCTGGACTGGGGAATAAGGTATGTGTCGACGATCACGCTGATTTTTACGGTGGGATTTATATTCAGGGATACCAAGATAATCAGAAAGGCGTGGTTCATGCCGGCGGTAGTGGCGGTGATAACGGCGCTCACTTCGTTCCTGAATACCTTTGAATTCAGAGACAATTTTCCCGGCATGGTCAGCGTGTTCACCGAAGTCACGCTTGCCGGGGCAAGTACGTATTTCTTTAATATTGCCCTGACTCCTCAGAAAAGCGGTAGCGAAGCGACTGAGCGCAGGCAGGCGATAAGCCTCCTGATTCTCTGCGCCTGCCTTCTCATGTCCATCTCATCCGTCGCGATTATGAACGTTATCTCAGTCGGGAGATTTTTCGCGATTCTCATTATTCTGACGGCGGCCTACAAGGGGGGCATGCTGCCTGGCTGCGCCGCGGGCACGGCGCTGGGCCTCGCTATGGATATGGCGTCCGGAGGCGAGATATTTTTTTCAATGGCTTTCCCGTTTGCGGGCCTCATAGGCGGAACTTTTTCAAAGCATGGAAGGCTGATGTTCCTTGTCAGCTATGTGCTTGCCAACACCGTCGCCGTGCTCTGGACCTGGGGGGCTTCGATGAAGATCGACCTAATGTACGAGGTGTTCGCGGCTACCGTGGTATTCGCCCTACTGCCCGACTCCCTCCTTGAATATGTGGGCGGGATAGCCCAGCTGCCGACGCCTGGCACGGGCGAATCGGGACTTCGGCACTATGCCGCCGAGAGAGCTGAAAAGATAAGCGAAGCGTTCAAGGAGCTCTACGGAACTGTGCTTAAGAATTTGAACGGAGCGGAGAACGACAACGACATCGCCACTGTGTTTGACAGGGCGGCGGGTCTGGTCTGCGTTAACTGCAAAAATAAGGAGGAGTGCTGGGAAAAGAACTTTATGGACACGCTCTCCATTATGAACGACGCTACCGGGCCGATGATGAAGAGAGGGAGACTTGTCAAGGAAGACCTGGCCGACCGTTTCACCGAGAAATGCCTCCAGTACTACACTTTTATTTCGGCGGTCAACCTAGAACTGCGCGGCCTCATGTACAGGCGGCAGTTCCGCAGCAGGCTCAACGAGAACCGGACGGCGGCCTATGGACAGTACAAGGAGCTGGCGGACATAATCGAAGGGGTCGCGAAGGAGCTTAATTCCGCCAAGGGGGCCGACCCTCTGGCCGAAAGAAGGCTCAGGCGTTTTCTCAGAGCCATGGATATAGAGGCCGATATCTCCGTTTTCCGCGACAATCGGGGCAGACTCAGGGCCATCATTGAGAGCGGGCATCTCGGGCCGCTTCTCCGGCAGGGCAACTATCTCGAGATACTCTCCGGTGTGCTGGGCGTTAGGCTCTGCCTGCCGCCCGCAGAGGAGGAAATTACGGATAGACGCCTCGTGGTTGTTGAGGCCGAGCCGCTTGTCGCGAGCGTGGGCATTGCGGGGATGAAAAAGAAGGGAGAGCCGGTCAGCGGAGATCGGGGCACCTATTTCAAGACCGACCAGGGCATACTCTGCGTCATTCTTGCTGACGGCATGGGGAGCGGCGAGGACGCGGCGAAAGAGAGCATCAGCGCCGTGCGGACTCTGGAGGCTTTCCTGCGCGCGGGGGTTGAACCCGCGGTCGCGATGAAGATACTCAACTCCGTTTTGCTTCTGAAAAACGGCGAGGAGTGGGGCTATTCCACGATAGACCTGATGTGTGTCGACCTGTTTTCCGGAGAGACCTGCTTCTACAAATACGGCGCTGCGCCGTCCTTCATAAGGAACGGCAAGGCAATACGCAGGGTCCGCTGTGAGAGCCTCGCCGCAGGAATATGCGCGGGAGAGGGCAGCGCCCCCGATATCATCCGCATGCGCCTGAAGCCCGGCAATGTGGCTCTGATAGCGAGTGATGGCGTTCTGGTCGAAAGGAACGACGCATGGCTCCGTGAGATGCTCTTGGGCTTCGACGGGGCGGATACCAAAGCGCTCGCGAAGGAGACGCTGAAGGCCGCCGTGAGGCAGTTCGGCTGCGAGGACGACATGACCGTGCTCGCGGTCCGGGTCGACGAAAGGTCATAGCCGATGGACCTGCGGAGAGCGCGTGCGTCGAGGAGAAAAATATCGGGGAAAATATGGCTGCAAGGGCTGAATAATCGCTCCCGCAGGCGGTTAAACTGGGAACAAATGGAGCCGCAAGGGGGATTAGATGTGGTCAAGGGTATTTCGCACAGGGTCATCATTGTTAAAGCACCGGATAAGTACTTTGAAGAGGCAATATTTGTGGTTCGGGACGATATCCTTGCGGGCCGTGGCGCGGACAGCGCGGCAGTGCTGAAGGAGGCCCGGCGCGTCGCAAACACGTACTGCAGAGGGACGGGAAAAGCGGGGAAACGAATTATTTCAAAATTCCCCGCGCCGTTTTTCGCCGCCGCGGGCGCAGCCGCTACGGGTGTGGCCTGGCTTGCGCTCCGCCTTCTCGGGGTCTGAGAGCAGGCGGAGGGAGTAAAGCTGCGAAATATGACTATTAACGCCGGACTCCGTATAGTTCAAGTATACTTTGTCCGGCGTATTTATTTTGTCAAATCAGGTTTTTATATTTCTTTTGTACCGTTAAGAGTTTTGCACAAATTTGTCAGCGACCCTGGCAGGAATCGAGTCAACCGGCTATGTAATCCGACGTAACGCCGGAATTCTTAAGGCTCATATATTTTTTGTTACCCCATTGAATGCCGGCAACGTGGCGAAGTTGGGCACAGACCAGAATCAGCAGAGTTGCCGTCGTGGAAGGTTCCTGCTACTCTGGAGCGCCGCCGAATTTCCGGATTGGGGCGTTCAATTGCATTGCTGGTGCGGATACGAGTCCCGCGCTCATAGGGAAAATCCATATCTGTTAGAGTTTCCTCTACACCGATTTAACCTTTGCGGCAGCCTCTTTGCGCGTCATCTCTCTGAGGGCTGCCACAACAGCTTTTGCTTTTTTCCCGCTTCTTTTCCTGAGCAGGCATTTATCTCCACAATTAGCCAGACACCGTCAGGGCAGAACTCCGTCAAGCCGGCCCTGCCAGTTCACTGATTGTGTCCGGAGACATTTTCGCCCCCCATAGAGCTTCGGTAATGTCCGCTGCTCGGCGTATGGATACACCGTCTAGGGATATCTCTATTTTCGCAACTTATTGTACCTTATCTTCTTTTGGGCGGTTGTTTTATTTCCCGGTGAATGATAGAATAAGCTTAATATCGGATTCGGAGGCTTTATCTTGAAAATACTTATCGAGAACGCGTTTGCGGTTTTGCCGGACAGGAACGAGGAGAACTGCAACGTCTGTATCCGCGACGGAATTATCGCCGCGGTAGGGAAAAAACCTGAGGACTTCACCGCCGATAAGGTGATCGACGCTGCGGATAAGCTCCTCGTGCCCGGCCTTATAAATTCGCACACCCATGTGCACATGACTGCGCTTCGCAACAGGGCCGATGACCTGAGCTTCATGACATGGCTGTTCGACAAAGTTATGCCCATGGAGGATAAGCTTACGGCTGAGGACGCGTACTGGAGCACTCAGCTTGCCATAATGGAAATGCTGGAGAGCGGTGCCACCTGTTTTCTGGACATGCATATGTTTCCGGACGTCATTGCAAAGGCGGTTCTGGACGCCGGGATGCGGGCTGTCCTGACGCGCGGCCTCCAGAGCGGGGCGGACAGCCGCGACGCGGGCAGAAGACGTATTGAGGAGGCAAAGTCCGACATAGCGGCTTTCTCGGGGATTCCGACCCTGAGCTTCATGCTCGCTCCGCACGCCCCCTATACCTGTGAGGAAAGCTACCTGAGGGAGATTGCGGCTCTGGCCGAGGAACTGAATGTCGGCATCAATACCCATCTGTCGGAGAGCCGGGACGAGCAGAACACGATCATGCAGCGCTTCGGTATGACTCCTGCTGAATATTACGACGGCTGCGGCATACTGAGGAGCAATACCGTCTGTGCCCACTGCGTCTATCTCTCCGGGAGTGACATGGAACTGCTGAAGGAGCGCGGCGTGAGCGTCGCGCACAATCCCGCGAGCAACATGAAGCTCGGGAACGGCTTTGCCGACGTCCCGGCGATGCTTGCGCATGGGCTTAACATCTGTCTTGGGACGGACAGCACGGCATCGAACAACAACCAGAACATTCTCCGTGAGATGCAGCTCGCCGCTCTCATTCACAAGGGCACACACTGCGATGCGACCGCCGTGACGGCGGCGCAGGTCTTCGACATGGCGACGGTGAACGGGGCGAAGGCACTAGGGATATTCGACAGTGCGGGGGAGATAAGCGTGGGAAAATGCGCCGATCTCAGCCTTTTCAGCATGGATTCGCCGGGCTTTTTCCCTCTTGGTGATCCGAAGTCCGCTCTGTGTTATTCAAGCGCGGGCTTGAAGGCCGACACGGTGCTGGTAAACGGACGGATACTGCTGGAAAAGGGCGAATTTCGGACCATAGACACGCAGCGCGTCAGACATGAGATAAAAGAGCTTTCGAAGCGTCTTTGATTTGGAGGGATAAATATGAGCGATATAAGAAACATTGGCCTCGCTGCGGAGGGTGAAAAGAAAATTGAATGGGCCTCGCGTCATATGCCTGTTTTGAACGGGATAGCGCGGGATTTTGAACGGACTAAGCCGTTTAAGGGCCTGAGAGTGGCGCTTTCCGTACATCTGGAGGCGAAGACCGCCTTCCTGTGCCGCGTCATAGCCCTGGGCGGAGCGGAGATGCACGTTACGGGAAGCAATCCGCTATCGACACAGGACGACATAGCCGCGGCTCTTGCCTCGGGGGGGATAGACGTCCACGCCTACCACGCGGCGACGCAGGACGAGTATATCCGTCACCTGTGCGAGGTGCTCGAGAGCGGTCCGAACATCATCATTGACGACGGCGGCGACCTTGTGAATCTCATGCACACGAAGTATACCGACCTAATTCCCGGCGTGATCGGTGGCTGCGAGGAGACCACGACGGGCATCCACAGGCTTCGCACTATGGCGAAGGAGGGAAGGCTGCGCTTTCCGATGATTATGGTGAACGAAGCCGACTGCAAGCACCTTTTCGACAACCGCTACGGTACCGGACAGTCGGTCTGGGACGCCATAGACCGTACCACGAACCTGATCGTCGCAGGCAAAAACGTCGTTGTCGCGGGCTACGGATGGTGCGGCAAGGGAACAGCGATGCGCGCCAAGGGTCTCGGAGCGCGCGTCATCGTGACCGAGGTGGACCCGATCAGGGCGATAGAGGCAAATATGGACGGCTTTGAGGTCATGCCGATGGCGGCGGCAGCTTCGCTCGGGGACATTTTTGTGACCGTCACGGGTTGCAGAGACGTCATTACGGCGGAACACTTCCCGAGCATTAAGGACGGCGCGATACTCTGCAACGCAGGACATTTCAATGTCGAGGTAAACCTCGACCAGCTCGCGGAGCTCTCGGCAAGGCGCTATGAGGCGAGACAAAACATAGAGGGCTACGTTATGCCCGACGGACGCACGCTGTTCGTGCTCGCCGAGGGTCGGCTCGTAAATCTTGCTTCGGGCGATGGCCATCCCGCTGAGATCATGGATATGAGTTTCGCGATTCAGGCTTTGAGCGCCAAATACCTCGCCGACAACAGAAATTCCCTTCCGATTGACGTGATTGCCGTTCCGAGAAGAACGGATATCGAGGTTGCACGGCGAAAGCTCTCTTCGCTGGGCATAACGATCGACGCCCTCAGCGAGACCCAGAAAGATTATCTTGGTGTATGACAGACAAATAAACGCGGCTCCCGGCGGAAAAAGTCGGGAGCCGCATTTTCATATTCCCGTTCGCCGGCGGGCCATTCCGGCCTATGACAGGAAGTCTTTTGATGGGTTTTAAAGTTCCCGCTCCCGTGGCCTATAAATATTTTGCGGAACCCCGCAAATAATAAACTCTGACGAATATACCGCACAGGGGGGATTTGAATGCCCGGAAGGCCACAAACGGTTGCAGAACTGTATAACGATATCGAGTGGCATCTGATTGAGGATGCTAAGCCTTCGGATTACCTGAACGGCCTTTATGAAGAGCCTCTTTTTGTCGAATTCCCATTTACGCTTATCTATCCGTTGAAGTCTACGGTGCAGTCGCCTGAGCACCATCCCGAAGGAAATGTGTGGAACCATACGCTTCTGGTCGTGGATGAAGCGGCGGAACTCAAAGTCAAGAGCAGGAATGCTCCGGTCCTGATGTGGGCGGCTTTCCTGCACGATATAGGCAAGCCTCCGACGACCAGAACGAGGAGAGGAAAAATCACCTCGTACGACCACGATAAGGTCGGGGCAGCCCTTTCCAGAGAGTTCCTTCAGGCTTTCACAGAGAATGAAAAATTTATAGACGAGGTAAGCCAGCTTATAAAGTACCATATGCAGATACTCTATGTTGTCAAGGACATGCCCTATGCCGATATTAAAGGAATGAAGCTCGAAACGGATATAAAGGAGCTTGCCCTGCTTGGCTTCTGCAACAGGCTTGGCAGGCAGGGTTGCGACAGGGAAGCGGAGCTGGAGAACATCAAACTGTTCCTGCACAAATGCCTTTAGAGCGGGGGAGAGAGGGTACCCCTCCGATTTTGTGTTTCCTGCTTTACAAGTATGGCAGATAAACCTATAATGTAAAGCAATACAAGTGAAGAAGGGTATATAAATGGAATATATCAACACAGAGAACTGGAACAGGAAGGAACACTTCGACTTTTTCCGCAAGATGGACTACCCGCAGTACAACATCTGCACAAACGTAGATGTGACGAATTTTCTGAGAGGCACAAAAACAAACGGCTATCCTTTTTACTATGCGATGATGTATGCCGCCACCTATGCCGCAAACAGAGTTGAAAACCTGCGCTACAGAATCAGGGACGGAAAAGTGGTCCTGCACGACAGGCTTCACCCCTCTTTCACCGCGATGGACGAGAAGCAGGACGAGCTGTTCAAATACGTCACGGTGGATATGGGGGACGACATGCGGGAATTTGTCGTAAAGGCCAAGGAAAAGGCGGACAGTCAGAAGGAATATTTCGCGCTTAACGGCTTTTCCGGACGCGACGACCTGATTTATATCACCTGCATCCCGTGGATTTCGTTCACGAGCATATCGCATACGATCTCGCTCGACAAAGACGACGCCGTCCCCAGAATATCCTGGGGAAAATATTACCGCGAGGGCGAAAAGACCCTGCTGCCCTTTTCTCTGCAGGTAAGCCATATCTTTGTCGACGGCCTCCACCTCGCAAGATATTTCGGCGAGCTGCAGAAATTTATGGACAGCCTTTGATACATAAAAAAGCCTCTTCGGGCGGCCGTCCGAAGAGGCTTTTTTATGCCTGTCAGCCCTTGGAGGCTGTTTCCATATATTTTTTCCAGCACTTATTCGCTTCAGAAGCCAGCTTTTCCTCGTCAGTCAGCGCCAGATGCCCGTCCCTGACGACTACTTTGCCGTTTACCACGGTGTAATCAACGCTGCCCTTGAAGCCGACCGTTGCGAGGTAAGAAGCGGGGTCGGAGAGCGCGGCTGTGAGTTCGAGCCTGCCCGTATTTATCATGAACAGATCGCCGGCCATTCCGACCGCCAGTCTTCCCAGATCGCTCCTGCCGAGCAGGCGTGCGCTGCCCGAGGTCGCTATTGATAACAGCTCCGCCCCGCTGGGAGCGTTCGCGCCTTCGGACAGCCGATGGAGAAGATAGGCGACGCGAATCTCCTCGAGCATATCCGAGCCGTCGTTCGAGGCACTCCCGTCCACCCCCAGGCCGACTGGAATGCCGAGCTTCAGCATTTTGGAAACCTTCGCGACTCCGGAGGAGAGCTTCATATTGGATATGGGACAGTGGCAGACTCCGGTGCCGGTCTCTTTCAGAAGATTGAGCTCATCATCGCAGAAATATATACCGTGCGCATACCAAACGTCGCTGCCTACCCAGCCGAAGCTCTGCATAAGCTCAAGCGGCGTCATCCCATATTTTTCGCGTACAAAAGCTTCCTCGTCCTTCGTCTCGGCAAGGTGCGTGTGCAGGCGTACTCCCAGCTTCCTCGCGAGTGCGGCCGTCTCCTTCATAAGCTCGGGCGTGACACTGAAAGGCGAGCAGGGCGCGAGCGCGACCTGACGCATGGAATAGGGCCTGGGATCGTGGTATTTCTTTACGATCCTCTCGGAATCCATGAGAATTTCGTCCGTGGACTGCACAACGCTGTCCGGAGGGAGCCCACCGTCCTTTTTGCTGAGCGACATGCTTCCGCGCGAAACGTGCATCCGTATGCCGAGAGCGGAGGCAGCCTCAAACTGCATATCGATGAAGTCCGAGCTGCGATTCTCCGGAAAGACATAGTGGTGGTCGAAGCAGGTGGTGCAGCCAGTTTTCAGGAGTTCACCCAGCCCTACGGCCGAGCTGTAATAGATGACCTCGCCGTCGATATGTTTCCAGAGCTCGTACAGGGCCCTGAGCCAGTCGAACAGCTCCATATTCTGGACCTGCGGGAGATTGCGTGTAAATATCTGGTATAAGTGGTGGTGGGCGTTTATGAGCCCCGGATAGACAACCATTGCGCCGGCGTCTATCACCTCGTCGGCCTCCGGCTGCTCATCGCCGATGGAAACGATTACGCCGTCCCGGATATAGATGCTTGAGCCCCGCAGCAGCGGAGCCTTCGGGTCGTTGGTTACAAGATACCTGATGTTTTTAATCAAAAGAGAACTCAAAGCGTTATTCCTCCATGAAAGTACTGCCTTTGAATTTTATACGGATGAAAAAAGTCAATGCCACGGGCGGGCAAACGTCCCTTACGAGCCCAAAACTGCGGGAACCAGAAAGGCTGAGAACTCCGCAGTTTGCCAACTCCGTATATCCGGGGCCAAAAGCCGCTGCCCGATGGAAGCGGAATCGAAGCGGCAGCCCTTAAGCGCTTTGCCGACGGAGACAGCCCAGTCCGCGTCTAGGGCGTCGGTATATATGACGGCGTCTCTTATGATGCCGTTATGGACCGAAAGCTGAAGCTCAGCCTCTCCGAACGAGAGCCTTTTTTGAAACTGCCGGTCAAAACCGGAGAGCCTGCCGAGAGTCCACTCCCTGCTCCCATAATGCTCTGTGAGCGCGTTCAACGTACCGGAATCAAGAACGGCCCCGTCAAGTAACTCGGCCTTGATACCGCAGACCTCTTCAAACGAGGATACAAGAGCCTCACGCATTCTCTCCGGAGTGATTCCGGGAGCGAGCTCGCAGAGATTGACGACGCGCGAACGCACGCTCTCAACGCCCTTAGTCTGAAGCTTTTCCTTTGACGGCGTCAGAAATGCGTTGAGACGCGACATGTCGGAGGAGAGAAGCAGGGTCCCGTGGTGATAGTGAACAGGGCCGGATGTGTAAAAGGCGTTTCCGGAGAACTTCCGTCCGCCGGCGCCGATGTCGTTACGCCCGCTGAGCGAGGCGTCAATTCCGAAGCTGCGGACGGCGCGGCAAATCATCTCGGACTGCCTCGAGACGTCGTAAAGCCCGTCGTGGGCGAAAAAAGTGAAGTTCTGATTCCCGAGGTCGTGGTAGACCGCTCCGCCGCCGGAGAGACGCCGGGCGAGACGGCCGTGTTGCCCGGCAAAGGCCTCAAGCCGGCATTCCCGCCACGCGTTCTGATTGCGGCCGATGACGACCGTGTTGTCGTTCTGCCAGAGGTATAGAAGCACCTCGTCCGGCTGCACGAGGTGCAGAAAAAGCTCCTCGGCGGCAAGATTGCGGTAGGGATCCGTGCAGGAGGCGACAAAAACCTTACCTTTCATCGGCGTCACCTTTTTGCTTTTGGCATTAGGTGTATCGCCCGGCCCTCGGCGTCCTCGGCAGCCTCGGTCACGGCCTCCGCAAAGGTCGGGTGGGGGCGGATAATAGCCGAGAGCTGATGGATCGTCAGTTTGTTAACGATGGCGGAGGAGAGCTCACTCACCATATCCGAGGCCCGCGCGCACATGAGCTGGGCCCCGAGCAAAACCTCCGTCTGCGCATCGAAAACGAGCTTGACGAAGCTCCGTTCCTGCCGCTCAATGAGCGTTTTCGCGTTGCCGCTCATCGCGTATTTGCCGGTTTTGACCTCAATGCCCGCGGCTTTGGCCTGATCCGCGGTCAGACCTACCGTAGCAATCTCGGGGCTAGTATAGACACAGCTGGGTACGGCCGAGAGATTGATGGGCGGCATCTCTCCGGCCATCGCGGCGACGGCGTTCAAGGCCTGCGCCGCTGCGGCGTGAGCAAGCTGTATACTGCCTTCCACGGCATCCCCTATGGCAAATATGCCCTTAACGCTGCTCTCAAAGCGCTCGTCAACAAGGATCCCGCGCTGCCGTGCGACCGCGATGCCCTCTCCGAACAAACCCTCAAGGTTCGGCCTCCTGCCGACGGACACCAGAACGCCCTGAGCCGTGAGCTCCTGCACCCCGTTCCTGCCGGTAAAGCGGCAGCAAAGCCCGCCGGCACCCTCGGATAAGCGTTCAACCGTACAACCTGTGCAAATCCTAACACCGCGTTTTTTCAGGATCAAGGCGAGATTCTGGGAGATCTCGCGGTCGAGTGTGGGGACGATCCGGTCCATAGCCTCGATTATCGTCACCTCACAGCCCAGCGAGGAATAGACGGACGCAAACTCGACCCCTATGACGCCGCCTCCGATGATAATGAGGCTACCGTAATCCGCAGATTCACCCTCCAGCAGTTCGTCACTGCTGACGACGCCGGGAAGCCCGATGCCCTCGATAGGCGGTCTGACGGGAAGCGAACCGACCGCAACAAGTATTCTGTCGGTATCCAGCAGGGTCTCATTTTCTGTAACCGCAGCAAGGACCTGTCTCGCGGCGATCACATTCGCTCTCCCATGAAAAACATCTATGCTGTTCGCAGAAATTAGCGCGCCGATGCCGTCCCGTATACCGGAGACGACCTCGTCCCTGCGGGCGCATATCGCGCCCATGTCATAGCTGAGTTTCTCGGCTTTTATGCCTATGCCGGAACCGGCCTTCACCGCACGGAAAAGCTCGGCCGAGTGTAAGAGCGTTTTTGTGGGTATGCAACCCCGGTTCAGGCAGGCGCCTCCCAGATCACGCGCCTCTATAAGCGCGACCTTCATCCCGTGCTGCGCCGCCGAAATCGCGGCCGTATATCCGCCCGGCCCGGCACCTATCACTGTCAGATCATACTTTGGGGACATCAGTTATTCTCCTTAAATCTTCTATAGCTCGGCGGGCTTCCAGCGAAGACGCGGATTGCGGGCCGCCTCGACCTCGTCGGGCCTGCGTATGGCGGCAGACAGGGGCCGCAGATGCGCTTTTTCGGGATCGGCCATCGCCTCATCGTAGACCGCGAGGAAGAGATCCGCCGCCTCGTCCAGAGTCTCCTTGCTCTCGGTCTCGGTGGGCTCGGCCATCAGAGCTTCGTGCACAATAAGGGGAAAATACATCGTAGGCGGGTGTATGCCCCGATCAAGCAGGGATTTGGCGATATCCATCGCGGAGACGCCGCGCTCCTTCGACTCGCGTTCGAGTGTCATCACAAACTCATGCATGCAGGTCCCGCCGAAGGCCATCGTGTATTTTTCAGATAGGCGCTTTTTCAGATAATTCGCGGAGAGTACCGCATGCTTCGCGGCATCCGGAATTCCCTCTCTTCCGAGAGTCAGAATATAGGTCAGGGCTCTCACAATCACAAGGAAATTGCCGTAAAACGCCTTGACCTTGCCGACGCTCTGAGGGCAGTCCTCATTGACGGGGCCCTGTCCTGAGAACGGCGAGATCTGCGGTTCGGGCAGATACGGAGACAGGAAAGCTTTGCAGCCCACGGCGCCGCCGCCGGGACCACCGCCGCCGTGCGGGGTCGAAAAGGTCTTGTGAAGATTGAGATGGACGCAGTCAAAGCCCATGTCTCCGGGACGCACCACGCCCATAATGGCGTTCAGGTTGGCCCCGTCGTAGTAGGCGAGCCCGCCTGCCTCGTGCACTATTTTGGTGATCTCGAGGATATTTTTATCGAATATGCCGAGGGTGTTGGGGTTCGTGAGCATGAGCCCGGCGGTATCCTCTCCGACAGCCGCGCGAAGCATCTCGAGGTCGACGCAGCCGTCCTCGCCGGAGGGTATGCTGACGACGGTCATGCCGCCCATGACGGCGGTCGCGGGGTTCGTCCCGTGGGCGCTGTCCGGCACGATGACCTTGGTGCGCTTTTTTCCCTCGCCGCGCAGTTCGTGGTATTTCTTTATGAGCAGCATTCCGGTGAACTCGCCGTGTGCTCCCGCGGCTGGCTGCAGCGTCATCGCGTCCATGCCGGTTATTTCGCACAGCAGCTTCTCCGCCGTCGAGAGCACCTCGAGAGCGCCCCGCACGGTGGATTCCGGCTGCAGGGGATGCACGTCGGTGAAGCCGCTCAGGGCTGCCGTTTTCTCATTTATCTTGGGATTGTATTTCATCGTACAGCTGCCCAGTGGATAAAAGCCGTTGTTCACGCCGTAAGCGCGGCGCTCAAGCTCCGAGTAGTGGCGAGAAACATCGTTTTCCGAGAGTTCCGGCAAAGGCACTGCCTTTTGACGCGATAATTCGGAAGAAAAAATATATTCGGGCACGTCACATTCGGGAAGAATGGTGCTGCCTCTCCCCACGGCACTCTTTTCAAAAAGCAGTTTCATACGCGTTTCCCCTCCCGAACGAGCCGCACAAGAGCGTCGATTTCGTCTTTGGTGTTCATCTCGGTCGTGCACCAGAGTATCCCGCCGTCCGGCAGCGGCAGGCCGCCGAGTATTCCGTTTTCTTCGAGCGTGGCCATGAGCTTTCCGGTATCGACCGGGCATTCGGTCACGAATTCGTGGAAGAATTCGCCACTGAACCTGAGCCCGAAGCCGGGAATGTCCGAAATCAGCTTCGCCATGTAGTGCGCCTTTGAAGCGCACTGCTGGGCGGCGGAGCGGATGCCGCCGGGCCCCATCACCGCCATGTACACGGCCGCAGTCAGAGCGCAGAGCGCCTCGTTCGAGCAGATGTTGCTGCTCGCCTTTTCCCGGCGAATGTGCTGCTCCCTGGCCTGCAGTGTGAGGACGAAGGCCCGGTTGCCCTCGGAATCCGAGGTTTCTCCGACAATGCGCCCGGGCAACTTACGCATCATCGCGCCTGTCGACGCCATGAAGCCGAGATAGGGGCCGCCGAACGACAGCGGCATGCCGAGAGGCTGGCCCTCGCCGACCGCAATGTCCGCCCCGCATTCGCCGGGCGTTTTCAGCAGCGCCGCGGCAATGGGATTGACGCCCATTATGAATCTGGCACCGTTCTCGTGGGCAATCTGCCCGATCGTCGGTGCATCCTCGATAAGTCCGTAGAAGTTCGGCTGAGCGATATAGACACAGGCGACGCTCCCGTCGAGCATGGCGCGGAGTGCTTCCTTATCCGTCAGGCCGTCCTTCTCCGGAATCAGGAGCATTTCCGCGTTCGCAGCCCAGCAATAGGTCCGCATGACCTTTATAACCTCGGGGTTTGCACAGGAGCTGACGAGCGCTTTCGCGCGCTTCCTGTCGCGGCACATTGTGAGAGCCTCGGCCGCCGCCGTCGCTCCGTCGTAGACGGACGCATTGGAGACGTCCATGCCGGTGAGCTGGCATATCATTGTCTGGTACTCGAATATGGCCTGCAGTATGCCCTGCGATATCTCCGACTGATAGGGAGTGTAGGACGTCAGGAAGGTCTCTTTTGCGCTGACGGAGCTTACAACGGCCGGTATATAATGCCTGTATGCTCCCGCGCCGCGGAAGACGGTCGGAAATACCCGGTTCTTCGAAGCCAGAGCCTCCATTTCACGCAGTACCCCGAGCTCGCTCCTTCCGGAAGGAAGGTCAAGCTCCCGTTTTAGAACAAGATCGGAGGGGGCACCCGCGTACATCCCGTCAAGGGAATCGAGACCTATGGCTTCGAGCATTTCCTTTCTCTGCTCCTCTGTGATGGAAAGGTAGTGCCCCATGGCTATTCCTCCTTTGCGCAGAACTCCCCGTAGTCCTCCGCACTCATGAGCCCGTTGACCGCCGCGCCGACGCGTGCCTTGACGAGCCACGCTTCGTAGGGGTTGTCGTTTATCATACCGGGCGAATCCAGCAGTTCCTCATTCACCTCGGTCACGGTGCCGTCCACCGGGGAGATAACGTCCGAAACCGCCTTGACGCTTTCAACGTCGCCGAAAGCCTGACCGGCCTCCAGCTCGTCTCCGACTATGGGGAGATTGACAAATACGAGCTTTCCAAGCTTTTTCTGGGCAAAATCCGTGAGCCCAATTTTGACATTGCTTTCATCAATGACGTCCACCCATTCGTGGGTTTTTGAGTATTTCAGGTTTTTCGGCGTATTCATTTTGAGCGCTCCTTATATTTGAAATTTAATTATGATTTTTTGTAGAAGGGAAGCGGCACGATTTCTGCGTCTATCCTGCGGCCTCTGACGTCGGCCGTGACCGCCGTCCCAATGCCGCCATACTTTTTTTTGACCAACGCCATGGCATAGGCTCCGTTCAGATAGGGAAGGAAGGTACCGGAGGTAGTTTGCCCGATTTTCTCGTCCCCACAAAACACGTCGCAGCGCTCGCGCACAATGCCACGGCCCGTCACCCTGAGGCCGACGCGCGTGATTTCGGGCTCTCCTTTAGTAACAAGAGCGCTTTTCCCAATGAAATCGTCCTTCTGCATCTTGACCCCGAAGCCGAGGCCGGTTTCCAGAGGACTCACCGTGTCGTCCATCTCGTGCCCGTAAAGCGGCATGGCGGCCTCCATGCGCAGCGTGTCGCGTGCGCCGAGCCCGCAGGGAATAAGCCCCTCCTCTTTGCCGGCCTCCAGCAGAGCGTTCCATAGCCTGACAGCATCAGCCGAGCTGCAGTACAGCTCATAGCCGTGCTCGCCGGTATAGCCCGTCTGGGAGATAATGCATTTCACGCCGGCCACTTCGCAGTTATCCAGGAAGGTGTAGTATTTTTCAGGTATGCTGTCCGCTCCCGTCAGCTTTGCAAGGATATCTTCAGATTTCGGCCCCTGCAGCGCGATCTGTGCGACGGAGTCAGAGATGTCTTCCAGCTTGACCTGCCCGGAAATATGGCCTTTCATCCAGTCAACATCCTTTTCACGGTTCGACGCGTTCACAACCACCATGTACATGTCTCCGTTAAGGCGGTATATGAGCAGGTCGTCTATAACGCCCCCTTCCGGGTTGCACATGGGGCTGTAGCGCACACGCCCGTCCGTCATGCTTGAGAAATCGTTGGTGAAGAGATAGTTAATGTTCTTAAGCGCGTCGACGCCGCTGATCATGATCTCTCCCATGTGGGATACGTCGAAAACTCCGGCTTTTGTGCGTACCGCCATGTGTTCCTCGATGATGTCTGTGTACTGCACGGGCATGGAGTAACCCGCGAAGGACACCATCTTAGCGCCAAGTTTAACATGCTGATCGTACAGAGGCGTTTTCTTTTCCATGTGCTTCCTCACTTTCGTCAATAAAAAATCGGAGACGCACCCTATAAAGGTGCGTCTCCGTTGTGATACCTGAAAGATTCTTCCCTGAGCGGGAATTGCTTCTTCGGTGCCAATTTAATGGCTTTCCGGGGTTTCGTCCAGACCCGGTCCTTTTTGCCTGAGAGTTTCTCGCATTTTTCTCCTTCGGCGCCGTATCGAATACCCGATACGATCTCTCCCGAGCCCTTCATCCGAACTATATTCTGTTGAGTCGAGTGTATCACCGGGGATATATGTTGTCAATAAGCTTGAAAATATTATTGCGGCCGATTATACCCAAAAACACGCGCGCGAGAATTGTATCTGAATACAGGCCTGCTTAATACGGCGCGCAGAAAAGAAAGAAGCCGCCCCCGGACTGAAATCCAGAAACGGCACAATACGGAAAGCGCAGTTTATTAGTCTTCTTTTAGCTCGGAAATTTCCGCTTTTATCGTGCGATATCCGTCTTTCCACTTAGCGGCGGCCTCGGTGTCTCCTCTTTCGGTTGATTTCAGGAAGTTAAACTTATACACCTGTGATTTGCTTATCAGCAGGTCAATTCTACCTTCTTTGGTCATTTTATAACCCTCCCCAATTTGTTTCTTATTTATATTGTATCACACTATGTCAAATTTGTATAACTTAGCGGGAGAATGGCGGCAAATAAATCTGTTCCGCATATGCCCTGCAAAAAAAGAAAAGTATAAAAAAATACCAGGGTCAGCCGCTACCCCGGAACTTCAATTGATACAGTACTATCTACTGCTGACAGTCGATTCATCTTCGTTACCAAAGATCATATCATCGATGTCTTCATAATTCAGTTTTCGCAATTTTTACTCCTTTCTGTCCAACTAATGTAGTATATCACGCCAGAAATAATAAGTCAAGTTAAACATTCGGAATATTTCAAAATTCACCTGACATGGCGGATGTTGCGGCCAGACTACACACAAAACGGTTTACATAATCTATTTAGCGAAGGAAAAAGGCAGGAAAGGCGCTTGCGGGCCTTAGAACATCATACTGGCTGACTGAATCGGGAAGTCAGCCTCGGTTGAGCAGGCAGATTCCGAGGTTGAGATAGGCGGCAAAGGTCACCCAAAGCAGATATGGGATTTGAATGAGTCCTGCAATACGGCTGATGCGGAAGAAGGCGGTTATCATCATCAGAATCAGTACCCAAATCAGGAGAATCCATACAAATGAGAGGCAGTAAGCTTTCAGGCCAAAGAACAAAGGGCTCCAGAGCGCGTTGAAAAGCAGTTGCGCCGCGTAAATAAACAGCGCGTTGTCCCGCTTTTCATCCGTCGAATTCCAGATCATGGCCGCACCGATCCCCATTAAAACATACAGGATAGTCCATGCAACCGGAAATACGGAAGAAGGGGGTGTCAGCGGCGGTTTTACCAGCTGCTCGAAAGCCGGATTACCGACATAGACGGCGATCCCGGACAGAAAAGCAACTGCGAGAGTAATTAGAACAGATAAAATATACGGCTTGAATTTTCCTGCTTTCATTGACATCACCCTCGGAATATTATGCGGGGTGAGGTCTCGATCGTTCCAAAACAGACAAATATTCTAGCGACATCCCAGGTAAGCAACGGAGATTAAACCGGTTTACAGCCATGTCCGTCAGACAGCTTAACAAAGATAAAATTGTCACCGGTTTCGACGGATCCGTCGAAGCCGGTGATTTTGGGGGAAAGAGAAGAGGAAAAAATATCGGCTCTATATCAAAAACGGTTATTCCGTTTGATATGTTCATAATATCGGACAAATATGAACATGTCAGCGTAAAAATTTGAAGAGATTATTAACTTTGCCTGCTAAAATCAATTCGTTCTTCGAAATCTGCCGCTGAAAAGGAGGCGCGATCAACCGCCTTACCGTTTCTGACGATAAATAATATTCAGACCATTCAAAGAACTTTTCTGCAGTAATTTTCACTTGAATCGTTCCAGCCTTTTGTTAAAGGGCGCGTTATGCAACAAAATACCTGTTTCGCATAAAATGTAACGATGAAAATAAAGGATCATTCCATAAATTTTAACAGGGACAGGTGTTAATATATGTATATTGAAATATGCCCTCCCCATTCGACACAACATGTTGTGAAGAAAGGCGACACTCTCTGGAGACTCTCGCAGACTTACGGGGTCAGTCTGCAAAGTATTTTTGACCTCAATCCGGGTATCGACCCGCAGAATTTGCAGGTCGGCTCAACTCTTTGCATTCCGGCAGCGCCGACGCCGGCAGTCCCACCCACTATGCCGACAGTTCCACTGCCTACTGAGCCGAGAGTNCCGCCGACTATGCCCGCCCGGCCCGTCACCTGCCCGGAAGGGGCTCTCTCCCATACGGTTCAGGCGGGCGACACCCTCTGGAGGCTCTCGCAGACTTACGGGGTCGGTCTGCAAAGTATTTTTGACCTCAATCCGGGTGTCGACCCGCAGAATTTGCAGGTCGGCTCAACCCTTTGCATCCCGGCAGCGCCGACGCCGGCAGTCCCACCCACTATGCCGACAGTTCCACTGTCTACTGTGCCGAGAGTACCGCCGACTATGCCCGCCCAGCCCGTCACCTGCCCGGAAGGGGCTCTCTCTCATACTGTTCAGGCGGGCGACACCCTCTGGAGACTCTCGCAGACTTACGGGGTCAGTCTGCAGAGTGTTTTTGACCACAATCCGGGCATAGATGCGCAGAATTTGCAGGTCGGCTCAACCCTTTGCATCCCGGAAGCGCCGACGCCGGAAGTCCCACCCACTATGCCGACAGTTCCACTGCCTACTGTGCCGAGAGTTCCGCCGACTATGCCCGCCCGGCCCGTCACCTGCCCGGAAGGGGCTCTCTCCCATACGGTTCAGGCGGGCGACACCCTCTGGAGACTCTCGCAGACTTACAGGGTCAGTCTGCAGAGTATTTTCGATCTCAATCCGGGTATCGACCCGCAGAATTTGCAGGTCGGCTCAACTCTTTGCATCCCGGCAGCGCCGACGCCGGCAGTCCCACCCATAATGCCGAGAGTTCCACTGCCTAATGTGCCGAGAGTACCGCCGACTATGCCCGCCCGGCCTGTCGCCTGCCCGGAAGGGGCTCTCTCCCATACGGTTCAGGCGGGCGACACCCTCTGGAGACTCTCGCAGACTTACGGGGTCGGTCTGCAGAGTATTTTCGATCTCAATCCGGGAATAGATGCGCAGAATTTGCAGGTGGGTTCAATCCTTTGCATTCCGGCAGCGCCGACGCCGGCAGTCCCACCCACTATGCCGACAGTTCCGCCGGGCGTTTTTGCTTATACCATCAAAAAGGGCGATTCCATTTGCAAAATTGCCAGAAGATTCTATGTCAGCGAAGAAAGCATTTTACAGAACAATCCGAAGATCGATCCAAGATGCCTGCGGGCGGGGACATATCTCTACATTCCAATCAACTGTTGCGGGGAAAATACGTGTCGCTATACTGTCAGGGCAGGGGATACGCTTAACAGAATCGCGAACAAATTCAATGTCTGCCCTTCGGCTCTTATTGAGGCAAATCCCAATATAGATTTCCATAATTTGGTTAACTGCCAGATCATTTGCATCCCCAATGCTTAATAACGGCTGCATTTGGTAATCCATAAAGAAAAAAGGCGTAACCAGATAAACTGAAAGCCCGCGAAGTGTTGATATATAAATACTACGCGGGCTTTTGGCTCGGCAATCGTGAATGTATCGGAAATCATTTTACTGGTAATAAACTCTCTGCCGGATATTTATGAAAATTTCGTTTTAGACACTCCTTTCGGGCGTTGTTATAGATGATGAACGGTTCCGTCTTGTCTGAGAAGCCGGAAAAGGGCACGGCCAATACGTGGGGAATTATCACCTATGGGCCAGTTAACATGTAAGAAACTGTTTCCCCCAACTTTTTTATGGCCTCGTAGGCGGTTACCGTTTGGCCTCTCCATCTGCCAATGATACTATATTAGCTGTCGTTTTTGGTTGAAACAACCCCTTCTATAGCCAGAATGAAGTAAATTTCTGTCACGCCGAACAGCTTTTCCATAGCTGATTCACCCTCAGCGGCCATCAGGCTGTTGTCGCAAATGAGGTTGACCATCTGCGTTGCAAGGTCTTTGAAATTCGGGCCAACCCCATCCAAGAGAGATATGATATTGCCTGAGCATCCTGCGAACTCGAGGCATATCAGAATTGGATTTTCTTTTGGCTTATTGCCAATATGCTTTATCACACTTCAGCATTACCTTTTCCATCTACCCATCATAATATGTACATAGAAAGGAGCTGAACGTTTTGACTGATCGGGAAGACACGAATACTGAGTATGTACTTAAAGACTATGGTCCGGGGCCGCTTGTCTTAAATATCGAAAAGGCAACAAAACAGAACAATACGTTTCGTACTGCGCTTTGGACAGGAAACCATATGCAGCTGACTTTAATGAGCATCAACGTTGGGGAGGATATCGGAGTTGAAATTCATCCAAATGTTGATCAATTCCTCCGCATAGAACAGGGCCAGGGGCTTGTGAAAATGGGTTATCAGCGCGATAACCTCAATATGCAGGCAGGCGTTTCCGACGGCGATGCTATTTTTGTCCCGGCCGGGACATGGCATAATCTCGTCAATACGGGCAATATACCGTTAAAGCTTTATTCTATTTACGCACCGCCGCAGCATCCCCACGGCACAGTCCATCAAACAAAGGCAGAGGCAATGGCCGGCGAACATAGCCACTGAGAATTTGAGTGTAATGTGAAAAGAAAGTACCGTCACCTGAAGTTTTTGCCAGGCGGCGGTACTCTTTTTATGGTTTTCCATGATAAAATCCATTGTAGTCAAACTTGGAAATGCAAAAAGGACAATGTCCATTTTACAAAACGATTTTAAATAACGTTGATTATTTATGATAGATACCGCTGAAAGTCCCTTTTTCGCTTGAGGAACAAGTCTTAATAAACCCATTTTTAGACATCAGTTCTTCAATTTCCGCTACAGGCATTCCATCATTTGCACGTTGAGGTTCCTTTATGCAAAGCCGCCCTGAGGGTTTGATAATCCTTTTGAATTCTGTAATAATGCCTGCCCTTTGCGCTTGCGGTACATCGTGAAGGGTATAGTGAATGTAAATAATATCAAACGAATTATCAGAAAGAGGGAGCTTGGTAATTGGATCGGTATAGAATGTGATGTTCTTATAGTGACGTAGTCGCCTTTTGGCAATTGAAGTCCAGTAGCTTGACGTATCAAGACAGGTGAGAGCGCCATCCTTTTCCTGTATCAATTTTGCCAGATGCTTCGAGCCTGCACCAGAACCGCTACCGAAATCCAATATGTTTTCTTTTCCGCTCAATCCCAATGTTTTGATATATTTCGTATAAATAAATCCCAATAAACAATTATTACCCAGACTATCAATGACTTTATATAAAAATGATGGAGATTCCCATTCATCAGTCATTATCTGCCACCCCTTTTAATAAATCTTCATTCTCAGCAAATATTCCGAGTAAATAAAACTATAAAAATTTCTTCTTATTTGCTTTATGTACATTTTTGTAGCTCTGTAAATTCATAGAATTTGCTGAACCGATATTGTACTTCGATACAATGGAATTCCATTTTTCCTCATCTGTTCCGTTCACTGTTGCCGAAGCTGCGTAGGAATTTAAGACCTCTTTTCTGATTATTTACGTATAGTTAAGCTCCAGGAATGTACGCTTTTTTAAGATCAGTCAAATTAAACTTATACTATTTTTCATATTCCACCATTTTTGAGTAGAAGCCCTCCAAAAAACTTCTCTGGTCGTTATTGGAGTCGTATCCATAATATTCCTTACTGCCATCCGACACATTTTTCAGTAGCTCAGAAAAATTCACGGACTCATTAATGGCCGACATAGGCAGATTTCCGAGTATTCCGTCTTGCATATCTGCCACTGCTCTTTCATTATCAATTTTACCTAATGCATTCCCTGCGGCCTGAGCCATTTCATCAAAAGAAATCAAATGCATGTTTGTTAAATCACATAGCATATCCAGATAATTATCTACGTTCATAGAATTCGTAGAACTGATATTGTACTTTGATACAATGAAATTCCATTTTTCCTCATCTGTTCCGTCCGCTGTTGCCGAAATTGCGTCGGAAGCCGATAAGGTCGCCGACACTGCACCCGAATTATTCGTATATTCGCCGGTACTCGTATATGTAACGTTAACAGGCGTATTGCCCGAACCAATAGTAAGCGTATCCGCCGTGGCTGACGAAACCATATCCGGTGGCTCTGCCGATTGCGTCGCCGAGCCTTTGCTGCTTGTTACATAACCGGTTCTTCCGACGGCTGCCGCCGTGATTGATACCTCGCTCATTTTAAGACCTCTTTTCTGATTATTTACGTATAGTTAAGTTCCAGGAATGTACGCTTTTTTAAGATCAGTCAAATTAAACTTATACTATTTTTCATACTCCATCATCTTTGAGTAGAAGCTCTCCAAAAAACTTCTCTGGTCGTTATTGGAGTCGTATCCATAATATTCCTTACTACCATCCGAGACGTTCTTTAGCAGCTCAGAAAAATTCACGGACTCATTAATGGCCGACATAGGCAGATTTCCGAGTATTCCGTCCTGCATATCCGCCACTGCTCGTTCATTATCGATTTTTGCTGATGCATTTGCTGCCGCCGCATGCCATTCATCTGTTGAAATTAATCCCGCATTTACTAACCCATCAAGCATACTCAGATAATTGTTTAAATTCATAGAATTTACGGAACCGATATTGTACTTTGATACAATGGAATTCCATTTCTCTTTATCCGTTCCGTCCGCTGTTGCCGAAATTGCGTCGGAAGCCGATAAGGTCGCCGACACTGCACCCGAATTATTCGTATATTCGCCGGTACTCGTATATGTAACGTTAGCGGACGTATTGCCCGAACCGATAGTAAGCGTATCCGCCGTGGCTGACGAAACAGTATCCGGTGGCTCTGCCGATTGCGTCGCCGAGCCTTTGCTGCTTGTTACATAACCTGTTCTTCCGACGGCTACCGCCGTGATTGATACCTCGCTCATTTTAAGACCTCTTTTCTTGATTATAAAATTTTATTTAAAGGAGAAATTCCGGCTGCTTTTCGCAAGTCGGCTTTGCTCATTTTTTTATCCACCAACAGCTTCCAGAGCTTGTTGTAAGAAACGGCCATTATTGTAACCTCCGGTTTCATCGCAGAATATGGCAATATAATACATCATTTGTCGCCAGCATTCAAGCTGATATCGCGTCATTGTGCGAGACTATCGCAGATTCGGATTGGGCCTAAATGGAAAATTGGCATACCATTGATAGGCTCGACAGGGCCACAGCATTCCAGCTCATTGACCATGTAGACGTGCATGAACAGACGGACGAAACCGGACATAAAAGTCAGAGCATTCAGGTTAAATACAATTTTGTGGGATGTTTAAGCTAACTCATCTCAAAGTTCTCTATAAAAAGCATTATGAGCCACACCTAAAAGGTACGGCTCATAATGGATTGGCGGAGAAGGAGGGATTACCATTAGTGACCATTTTAATAATGCTCACAAAAACGTGGCTTCTCGGCTTATCATTTGCCTGCCCATGATTTTGTATTATTATAATTAACGTAGAGCGTCGCCCAAATGAGACTATGGGCGGCGCTTTTGTTTAGATAACCGTTACTTCGGGCCATATTGGCCCGAAGTTGCTATGTTATCGTAATCGGCTAGCTCACGCTCCCGAACCAGCCTATTACGATAACCAAGATATTGTGATAGGTTGGTGCGCCGATACAAGTTATAGGACGTCGCTGCGGTTGGAATGGTAAAAAATTACGTTGTGTTAAGATCACTTGACCCGAAGTATCTAGCTTTTCGATTGCGCTCTCAATCTTATCAGCTCTTATATATCTGTTAAATGTATCAGAGAGACGCGCTTCAATATTCAGTGAATATGGTATAGAGCAAAAACGAGACGGATAACGTCTCGTTTTCTGTTGCAAACTCACTTCTTCTCTTTTGTAACGCCCTTAAATGGTGTGCCGTCTTTTTTTCCATCAATGAACAGTCCGGTGCCAGAATCTCGCTTTGTCCACGTTTCTGTTTTCGGATTATAGACCTGGGTTCTGTCCTTGACAGCGCCATTTCTATGACCGTCGCCGCTGGGAGGATTTGTTGCCATTGTTTTCGCTCTCCTTTCATATAGTATGGGATCGCCATTAACAAGAAGTTATACCCAAATAACTTTATTGTTTCTGATATAGAAATGCGATTGGCACTTGCGCCCGGTCAAATACACTGATGGGGATAGTGTGACTTTTGTCTTACCTTTAACGTTATTTACAGATACGTTCCATGATGGTTTTATCTGATTAGATAGCGATAGAATAATTTGTTCTTTACAGCCACAAGGACATTGAAATTTTGCCCAGAGATTAACGCCGTTCTTGTTAACCAGAACAATCGTGTTTCTATTTGGTATGCGCTCACTACTCCGATCAGTATAAATGACATATCTGAACGCTTTTTTTCTAAATAGGCCACAGAAGAAGTCGATTATTTTCATAATATAACCTTACCAGCACAATCCCAAGAATGGTTCCATATCTCCTTTTAGCAGCATCCCATTATTATCATGGCAAAGGCACTCAACATCATGCTTATTCCCATCAATATTTTCATGGACAACTTTATTCTTGTTCAATCTGTATATTGTGTGGTAGTCGTTTTGGCCTTTGAAATTAGTCAATAATTGAATAAATGCAATGACAGCCTGTGAAGCAACTAGAGTATTATATGGCATGGCTTGGATTTTATCATCTTGCAGTTCCTTGGCATATCCTTCTTTGACAAGCTTCTCGTATTCTTCTGCACCTAGCATTTCAGAAGCGGAGATACTTAAGTCAATAACATTCCTACATAGAAGGCAACTTGTAGATGGCGTAACTAGATCAATCCTTGCAAAGATATCAATTAATACTGATTCTCTCGAATAAAACTTGATTCCACAATCAATCAAAGGAACGCCATAATAGATTGTTATAAGGTTAAGTATTGCACGAGCGAAGTGTGTATTATCGAGGCATGAAAAAATAATGTCGCAATTTTTAAGCTGATTTGCAGTTACGGGATTGTCAAGTTTTTCATATATGGGAACGATTACAGTATTTAAACCGATTTCGCTTGCCATATGCTGCATTATCTCAACTTTAGGGGTTCCTTTATGTTTTAAAGAGCTTCCGTGCATTCGTGTAATATTCGAAGAATTGAAATCTTGGTTATCAACAATTGTTAGTTTGCCTACTCCTAATCTGCACAATTCCTCAATAACTGCGGAACCTGTCCCTCCACAGCCAACGACGCCGACATTTAAATCACGCACTAAATATTGCAGTGCTTCACCAAACGCTAAAATATTCCTATTATAAATGTCATAATCAATCAGATTATGCTCAGCATTTACAGATTTGAGAAATCTATATGTATCTCCAATGACAACAAGTTTGTCGATTGGTTCAAAGACGTCTAATTCTTTATTATAAACTCTGGCGTCAAACGTGTTTGCGTCGCTAAATACCATGCTTCCATGAAAGTGTTTCCCTATGCGATTGTACGCAAATTTGAGTAACTTTCGTTCTTCAATATCATCAACCTCACTAAATGTAGTTATCGTATCAATGTGTGAGTGGGCGATGAAGAAGCATTTATCTTCCAGTAAGGCTTGTTTTACTACAGGCATATATGATTCATACCCGTAATATATCCTTAGTCTATCATTGTATTTAATATCTTTTTCTTCAACAGGTATGATGTCATTCACAAGAAACTTAATCTCATCTACTGATATTGATAACTTACACAGGACAAAAGCGGCCTGTTCCTTTCTATCTTGAAACAGATGGGTTAATAATTTATGATACGATTCTTCCAATATTACTAGGCTTCTACGCATACGCATTATTTGCTCCTTTATGATTTCAAGGATTCTTTAATGACATTCATGTGTGTTGAGAGGGCATATGTAGGCTTCCATGCGTAATGCCGTGAAAACCTTTGCCACTGGATATTGAGGTATGTTTCTATGTTATCTGCCTGCGGTGGATATTGCCCCGTCGATTTCAGCTTTAGGTGAGGATATACCCAAAACATGTCAAGTTGGTTCATCGGATACCCAGTTGGAATTTTAATTAGTATATCAACACAAGCATGGTCGTAAAGGTCTGGAAGCTGATATCCTTTTATCACGACTATTGTCTGATTAGTATCTTCGTGTATCTCGTATTTGTAGTTTCTGTCCTCTAGGTATTTTACGTCTTTAGGCAAGAACCCCATACGCTGTACCCCCCACCATTGTTTATTCCAGCCGGCATTGTAAAAAATTCGTCATTTTTTCTTATTTCATATACAACGTCATCTTGAAAGACCACATCAATGCCAGCATCGTCTCGGATTAGCTTCGTATCATTTGAAGATATTCCTAGCTGCTTTTTCAATTCAGCACCTGTCATAGTAGAAGCAGTTAATGTCCTCTTTTCTCCATCAATTGTTACTTTAATCTTTTGGTCATAAAGTTCGGAAATAAATTCCATGTTTTTCTCAAGGTGGACCGTAGAATCATTCGCGATATCAAGATCTGGTGCGTCTTTAATTTCCTGAACAAGGGCTTTATCGAGGGGAATTCCTGCTAACTGCTTTAACTCACTGCCCAAAATAGAATTCTTATCCACATCGTACTTCTTCTTATCAATTTCTATTTTCACTTCAAGCACCTCCAAAGTGTTTTATTTCAGTTAACCAAACCATGTCGCTTCAATAACTACTAGGCAACTATTACTATAACAATAGTTATCGATAATGTCAATAACGAAATAAAATATTTTAACAAATGTTATAATCTATTGAAAAAAAGAATGCCATATGCTAAAATGAATCAAAACTATGGTAACAGGAGGTATTATTGTGTCCGTATCAGATCGGATTTTAAAAAAAAGAGAGGAGCTCAATCTAAGTCAAACCGATTTAGCAAAAAGAGCTGGGTTGAAGCCTCCGTCTATTAGTCAATATGAGTCTGGTAGTAGGAGCCCATCATATGAAGCTTTGCTAAAGCTTTCAAATGCATTGAATGTTACCACTGATTTTCTAATTTCTGGGCGCGAAGGTAAAGAAGAAAATTCAAATGATAAAGCACTGAATATATTGAATCGAATAGTATCTAATCTATCACTTGAAAATAAGGATAAGTTGCTTGAATATGCCGTATATCTTGCAAGTAATATAAAAATAAGCAATTTACCAATTTTAAGCGAAACTGAATATGCAGATTTGACAATTAAGAATTATTCTTGCGATGAACTACCAGTTGATGTATACGATATAGCAAAAAATATGAACATTAGTGTATTTGAAGACGAATTACCTGACGGCGAAGGGATGCTAATAAAGGGAAATAAGCAGATTATTATCTTAAATAAGAAATATACACATTCTCAGAGAAAGAGATATTCACTTGCCATTTTACTTGGTCATTCTGTGATTCCTTGGCATGTCCAAGCGTCTTATACAATTAGAAAATCGGAAACGTCTACGTTACTTACTGATAATATTGAAGATATAGAAGCACAAGATTTCGCTTGCAGGTTGCTAATGCCGCAGTCGTACTTAATTAAAGAGTTTACTAAAACGAGGGCAACGATTGACAACCTTAAAAAACTTGCGGCAGAGAAGTATGATGTATCTCTATTTTTCTTAATGAATCGTCTCGTCGGTATTGCGCGTGATACCTACGCAGTTATACAATCAGGCGAATTAGGAATATTAAAGACCTATCCGGGGAACAGGCCCCTTGTTGAGGACATTGATACACATAGCTATGCTGCGTCTTTCTATTGTAATCGTCCTGATAATGAAGAAATCAGACAAGGATCAGTTTATGCAAAATATTGGTTACAGGATGCATCTGACAATGAGATGATTTACGAAGAAAGCATTTTTAATCCTCAGTATGGTACAGTGCTTACGTTACTTACCATAAATAACATACAGGCTTAATGAATAAGTTGAACAATTAGTTTTTCTTATATCTTTTTTTACATGAAAGCGTCGCCCAATAAGACTATGGGCGACGCTATTATTTAGATATCCGTTACTTCGAGCCAAATTGACCCGAAGTTGAAAGGAGGAACTACAGAATTTTTCCCGCCGGGCCTGATTGAAAATCAGGCCTTTTTTCATGCCATTCAAGATGAAGGAGGTAAAACCCGCATGGCAAAAAATGAGCCAAACAAAACGGATGATGTTAAAATTACGCCGAAAAATGAACAGACCATGCCAGTTCCGGAAGCCTTTCCCCCGGAACCGACCGTCGAAGAAGCCGCGACACTCGCTCATGAGGGCGAAGCGGAGCTGCACGACATAGGCGACTATAGAATGGAACAGCCCACTCCCTTTGACATGCCAGTCCCCGACGACCTTATTGCGCCGTTCGACAAAATCAATGAGACTTTATTGGATAAGCAGGACGTGGCGCAGGAGGCCGAACAGACTGCCTCCCCAGTAAATCAGGAGGCAGAAAAACCGGATAAGACCCCCAAAAAGCAGGCGCGGCGCAATATAGCAGCCACGAAGGAGGTACATGAGGCCGGAGCCGAGGATACCCGGCAGGAATGGGAAAAACCGCTTTCCGAGGTCGAACCAAAAAAAGAGCGCAAGCCCCGCATGGAAAAGCAGAAGCCCGCTGCCGAGAAAACGGAGCCGGCGAAGGAGGACACCCCCGCCCCGGAGCCTGTAGCGCCGCAAGAGCCGAAAGGTGCCCCGCGCAAAGGAGAAGCGGAGCAGATTGTTTTTCTCAACCTGTCAGAGCTTCACGCCTTCAAAAATCATCCCTTCGGGGTTCGGGACGATGAAGAAATGCGGGCTATGGTGGAGAGCGTCAAGGACAAGGGCGTGACACAGCCTGCCATTGTTCGGCCCCGTGAGGACGGCGGGTATGAAATCGTATCCGGCCACCGCCGCCATAAAGCCAGCGAACTAGCCGGGTATTTTGAAATGCCCTGCATCGTCCGCAATCTCACCGACGAGGAAGCAATCACGCAGATGGTGGAGGACAATACCAATCAGCGCGAAAGCATCTTGCCGAGCGAACGGGCCAAAGCCCTAAAAATGCAGTTGGAGGCCATCAAGCGGCAGGGTTCGCGCGGCGACCTGTCCACTTCGGGCCAAGATGGCCCGAAGTCCGAAAACGGTCAGCGCTCCAACGCGATTGTGGCTGAACGTAATAAAATGACGGTCAAGCAGGTGCAGCGGTATATCAAACTGAATGACCTTGTAACTGACCTCATGAACATGGTGGACGAAAAGAAAATCGCATTCACCCCTGCTGTAGAAATGTCCTATATTAAGCCCAAAAATCAGCGGTATATCGCCGTCGCCGTTGAGAGTCAGCAGTCAGGTCCTTCGCTATCTCAGGCACAGAGGATGCGGGAGCTTGACCAGAAAGGAATGCTCAACGGCGACGTGATCGACGGTATCATGCTCGAAGAAAAAAAGGAGGTAGACAAAGTGATTATTTCAAGTCAGGAACTCAGCCAGTATTTCGGCAAGGACAAGACACCCCGCGAAATGAAGGATACCATCATCAAGCTGCTGGACGAGTGGAAGGAAAAGCAGCCGGAGCTTGCAAGGCCGGAAAAGCAGGCCGAACAGGAAAAATAAGCGGGGCGCTGCCCCGCGCCCTGAAGCTCAGAGGATATAATATATTCCCCGTCGCCATATATCGGGTAGCATAACCGGGAAAGTCTGTCAAGAGCATTGCCACCGTAGGCGGTGCTTCGCACTCTTGACAGGCTTCTCCCAGTTATGCTTTTAGTCGGTCAAGCGACGGGGATATATATTCCTTTGAGCCGCATCCTTTCCATGAGTGGAAAGGACGGGAGGAAAGGTTGACGCATTCAGCGCAACACGAACGGAGGTGCTTATATTTTGAAACGACCTTTAGCATACATCACCGCCGCTTGGAGCGGCAATCACGAGACGGATACAAAACAGGCATCGCAATATTGCAGGGCGGTATACGAGGCAGGTTTTTCTCCGGTCTGCCCACTGTTATACCTGCCGCTCATTATTAACGACGCAGTCCCGGAGGAACACAAAAGCGGCATCGATATTGGCCGTGATCTTCTGCGCCGTTCCCATGTGCTTGTCGTTTGCGGCGAGGGCATGAATGAGGATATGAAAAACGACATTGCCACAGCCGGGCGGCTGAACATTACGGCAACCACGCTGGACGGCATCCTGACGGTTAAGGGAGAGGGCCGGGCGAAAGACGATGCTTGAAGCCTATGTCACAAATCTTGGCCGATATAATGAAGGATGTTTGGACGGGGAGTTTTTGAAGCTCCCCGCCACCACAGAAGACGTGCAGGCTCTTTTGAAGCGTATCCATGTTGACGGCGTAAGGTACGAGGAAATCTTTATCACGGACTATGAAACCGATATTTCCGGTTTGTATGACTGCCTGGGCGAATACGAGAGCATCGATGAGCTGAACTATCTGGCCTCTCTGGTGGACGATATGGACGAGGGGAAACAGGCAAAGTTTGAGGCGGCTCTTTCATACGGGGAGTATCCGGGCAGCGTAAAAGACCTGATTAACCTTGCTCAAAATCTCGACTGTTACGAGTATTACCCCGACATCCACGACGAGGACGATTTAGGGCGCTTCTATATTGAGGAAATGTGTGCGCTGGAAGTGCCGGAGCATTTACAGAACTATATCGACTATGAGGCATACGGACGGGATATAAGCTTAGATGATAACGGGCAATTTGTGGACGGCGGGTATATCGTGGAAAACGGCGACAGCTTTATCGAGCATTACACAGGCAGGGACGATTTGCCGGAGGAATACAAGATTTTCGCTTATCCCGAGCCAGAAAAATCTATCCGCGACACGCTCAGGCAGTATCAGCAGATGATTGACGCCGCGCCGACAGCCGAAAGAAATCGTTCCACCAAAACATTAGAAGAACGGACTTAAACAGGTACGCAGATTTCACACAGGTGCTTTTCAATCATGGCAGGGATATACCGTTCAAGAACAGGTCTGGAGAAGTCGGGGTGCTGGCCCTGGGCGGATAATTGAGTGAAAATCTCTCCCCATGCTCTCTGGACTGCTTCTGCGGTGTGGTCAATCGTAAAAACGGCGTACCTACCGCTAGGCATCGTCGTTTCGTTTATATCGGCATCCTCTATTGCGAAGTCATCCTGAATAACGATGCAAACATCATAACGGCAGTTTTCAGGCGGCGTTGTTTTAGGATTGTCCTGTGCAATTCCCAAAATGACAGCGGATTTCGTGAACAAGCCATTGGTCTTGGCCCACGTTTTCAGTTTTTCCATGAGAGCATAATTCTCTGCGCCGTAGGTGCCGATTCTCCGCATATATGCGACGCGGTTTGTTGGCATTTCTTCAATCTGATAGGTCATGTTACCGCTCCTTTTCATTTATCTATATGAACGATAACATGCTTTAAAATGTATTTCAACAACACTTATAAAATCATAAACCACTAGAATCCTGCTACTTCGGGCCAACTTGGCCCGAAGTAGCGAAAGGAGGTTTTCGATGCAGGAAGATATAGAGCGCCGGACGGTTGCTTTATCTGTCAAGACCACCAAACTAACGGGCCAAACGCTTGCAAAGGCTTTCGCGGCAGTTTTGCGGAAGATCCAAAAGGATTATAACAAAGCGCAGACCCCGCAGGGCAGGCAGAGTGTGAAGACGCTCATGAATCACCGTGTTTCCACAAACAGCCTTGACCTCTCCGGCGATACCAAGATGTTTGACCGCGTGGCCCGAAAGTACAACGTAGACTACGCTTTTCACAAAACCGGGACGGACAAATATCTGTTGTTCTTCAAGGCCGGGCAGGCCGACGCGATTACAGCGGCGTTCTCCGAATATACAAAGTTCGTTATGAGCCGTGGAAAAGACAGGCGTCCTTCCATCATGAAACAGTTAAAGCGGTATAGTGAACAGACACGTTCGCGGCCCCGCGAACAGCAACGGAAACGGGAGGCGGCACATGAGGACAGATAAAATCCGGCAGCATGTTCTTCCCAACATCCCTTACCTATTCATCTTTTGGTGTTGCCTCAAACTCGGCACGGCTTACCGCCTTGCAGCGGGAGTTGGTTTTGGAGAAAAGCTGATTGGTACGATAAAAACCATCGGCCCGACATTCGGGACACTCGCGCCGGGGCATGTCGGTTTTGATTGGCTCGTCGGAATCATCGGAGCCGTCATTATCCGGCTTTTAGTGTACTACAAAATAAAAAGCGCAAAAAAGTTTCGGCACAATATTGAATATGGCTCTGCCCGGTGGGGAACAACGAAGGACATAAAGCCGTTCATAGACCCCGTTTTCAAAAACAACGTCATTCTCACAGGGACTGAGTTTCTTACCATGAACACCCGCCCCCAAAATCCGGCCAACTCCCGAAACCTGAATTGCTGCATCATCGGTTCTTCCGGCTCCGGCAAAACCCGGTTCTGGTTGACCCCGCAGCTTTTACAGGCACATTCCTCTTATGTGGTGGTTGACCCGAAGGGAGGCATTTTAGGACAAGTCGGTGTTTTTTTGAAACGACAGGGTTATAAAATCAAGGTATTCAACAGCATTGACTTTTCTAAATCCATGCATTACAACCCGCTCTCATATATCAAGACGGAAAGCGACATTCTAAAATTCGTCAACGCTCTGCTTACCAATACAAAAGGCGAAGGCAAAGAGGGCGACGAGTTTTGGACGAAAGCTGAAACCCTCCTGTACTGCGCTCTTATAGCGTATATCGTCTTCGAGGGGCCGGAGGAAGAACGCAATATGAATACCCTCGTAGACATGATTAACAGCATGGAGGTCAAAGAAGATGACGACAATTTTAAGAATGCGGTTGATTACATGTTCATGGGACTCGAAAAGCGAAATCCGAACCATTTCGCGGTTCGGCAGTATAAGAAGTACAAGTTAGCCAGCGGCAAGACGGCAAAATCCATTCTTATTTCCTGCGGGGCAAGGCTGGCTCCCTTTGACATTCCGCAACTTCGGGAGATTATGAGCTACGACGAGTTGGAGCTTGACCGCATGGGCGACCGGAAAACGGCGACATTCTTTATTATCAGCGATACCGATACGACGTATAACTTCATCGTCGCTCTGGCCTTTTCGCAAATGTTCAACCTTCTGTGCGAGAGGGCCGACAATAAATACAATGGCCGCTTGCCCCATCACGTGCGGGTACTGTGGGACGAAGCGGCGAATACGGGGCAGGTTCCACAACTAGAAAAGCTGGTGGCCGTCATTCGCTCCCGTGAAATCTCCCTGTGCCTGTTTTTGCAGGCGCAGAGCCAGTTAAAAGCCTTATATAAAGATAATGCCGAAACCATTATGGGCAATATGGATTCGGTCATTTTTTTAGGTGGAAGGGAGCATACCACGGTTAAGGAGCTTTCGGAGGCTTTGGGAAAAGAAACCATTTTCATGTACACGGAGAGCCGGACGCGCGGCCAGCAGGAAAGCCACGGTCAAAATCTGCAACGGATTGGGAAAGAGCTCATGACAATAGATGAACTGACCACGATGGACGGCTCAAAATGTATCTTGCAACTTCGCGGTCTCCGTCCATTCCGCTCTCCGAAGTATGACCTAAAAAAGCACCCCTGCTATAGGTACACCGCCGAAGCCGACAAGCGCAACAGCTTCGACATTTCCTCCCTGATAAATAGGTGCATGGAAGTGAAGCCAGATGAAACCTACACCGTTTACGAGATAGACGCAACCGGAGAGGACACCACCACAGGCGAGGACGAGGACATTCTCAACTATGACGATGTGGACGACCCGGATGCGCCTGCATAACGTCGGGCCAAGTTGGCCCGATATGAACTTCCCCAACTTTAATATAGTTGGGGAAGTTCATATCCTCTCAGGAAAACATTATATGATAATATGGATTTTGATCTTTGTCGTGAACTATATCAAACATTTCACACACCAAGTCAGCATTATGGCTGGGGTTTATCGAATCGGCTTGCAACCGCAATTGCCTTTTAATCGGATTTTCGTATGTTGTATATTTTTGCTTCCAAGCATTTTCAAATTGACTTATAATATAACCTTTCACATTCACAGGAAGGGCATTAACATTTATTGACCTATCTGTAATAGTACTTATTGAACCTCTGTAAAAATCCGAAATAGGTATATTGTGTTTAGTCAAAACATCAAAAGCAACTGTTATAGCTCGATAGCTCTGGCTGTGCCTAGCTCAGTTGAAAAGCCGTGAATAGCCAAGTATAATGCCAAGAGTAGCCAACCGGGCACAGTAATGAGGCGAAAAATAAAAGCACCACATTACGCCACTCTCCTGGAAGATTGTCTGCGTAATGTGATGCCCAAAAACCATGGTAATGGTATCACAGTACAACATGGATTTCAATCCCGAAAAGAATATTTTTTATTAGGAGTAGCGAGGAAACAATTTGCCCCATCTGCGAGGGCAAATTA